>ENA-UAON01000393-UAON01000393.1-human-gut-metagenome-genome-assembly--contig:-NODE-393-length-18416-cov-5.691030_pt1 | contig 18416 bp, 8 predicted proteins | sample MGYA00243469_ERZ654557 | MGnify/ENA primary metagenome ERZ654557 (study PRJEB26926, sample SAMN06164571) | human gut metagenome | biome: ENVO:00009003; feature: ENVO:2100002; material: ENVO:00002003...
GCGAGCTGTACTTCTTCAAGCTGCTTATGAAGGCCGACACGGAAATCGCCTTCGGTGAGGAGTTTGTGGTGCTTGACACCCGTACCGACCCGGTGTTCAAGGCGGTGGAACGTACCATTTCAGCCGACCCTTCCGCCCTTTCGTTCAAGGCCGCAGGTGAGAGCAAGTATGTGACAGTCACTGCATCCGGTGATTATAGTGTGACATCCGTCCCTGCCGGTTTTACGGCGGTCGGTACCGATGACGGGCTGAAAATTACCGCCGAGGTGAACAGTAGCGGCAAAGCAGTATCCGGTACGCTTGTGGTAAGCCTGGACGCTGATCCGGAAAAGAAGGTTGAAATAGCGTTGTCCCAGGTGGCCGCTGATGACGAGGAAGGCGGTGCGTGATGGGCAGGCTGAAGTATCTGGTCATTCATTGCACGGCTACGCCTGAAGGGCGTGAAGTCAGTGGCGCAGAGATTCGCGCCTGGCACACGAACCCGGTATCCAAGGGTGGCCGCGGCTGGAAACAGGTCGGGTATACTGACTTGTTCCATCTGAATGGCGGCGTGGAACGCCTGGTGGACAACAACGAGGACGCGAACGTGGACCCTTGGGAAATCACCAACGGCGTGGCCGGCTATAATTCCGTCAGCCGTCATATCGTGTATGCCGGCGGTGTAGCCAAAGACGGCAAGACCCCGAAGGACACGCGTACGGCGTGCCAGAAGCGTGCGCTTGAGAAGTACGTGAAAGACTTCCACCGCCGTTTTCCTGATGTGCGTATCGTGGGGCATAACGAACTGGCGGCCAAAGCCTGCCCCAGTTTTGACGTGCGTAAGTGGCTTGTTTCAATAGGTATCAGACAATAATAAACGGCAAGAAGATGGACACCCTGATAAATTTTTTAATGTTCGCCCTCCCCGGCGGTTTTGTCGGAAGCATCTTCACCTGGCTGTTCGGCCGGCGCAAGCGTGACAACGACATGCTGTCCCAGCTTCAGGCGTCCATCAACCTGCTGAGTGAGGAGAACCGCAAGATTCTGGAGGAGAACGTGCAGCTCCGGCGCGAGAATGCCGACCTGAAAGCGAACCAGGAGGAGATGATCCTGAAGCTGTCGTGCCTGACGAAAGAGGTCGAGCGGTTAAGAAAAGTAATAAGTAAACAATCGGTAAATGATGAAAGACAGAATCCGGGGGTGGACCCCCGTAATCCTATTATTGCTCGCCGTGTTCCTGCTGGCAGGATGCGGCACGTCCAAAGAGAGCCGGAACCTTCAGAGACAGGGCACGGTGCGGGCGGAGAGAATGACAGACAGCGCCGCCGTGTCCGCGGACGTGGCAGTAACAGCGGTGCGCAAAATGCAGGATCTTTTGGCGGACCGCCGGAGTTCGACCCTGATGCAGGAACCGGTTCCGGCACAGGAGGCGACTTTGACGATTCCCTTTCAGAACCTCCTTGACCTTCCCGAGGGTGCCGGTTACCGGCACCGGGACGGGCGTGCCTCGGTCGATATCCGCAGGCAGGGGGATTCCCTGGCAGTCACCGGGCATTGCGATTCGCTCATGCGGCGCTGCCTATTCTATGAAGAAGAAGTTTTTCGAAGGCAGGTCCGGGAAGACAGCCTGCTGCAAACAGTTGAGTTCTATAAGCAGGAACTTGTGCGTATTCGTAGCGAAACCGAACAGGACATAACAGAGGTCAAAACGGAGTTCAAACAACGTTTTAACCCCGTTAAAATCTCCCTCATTGCCTTTATCGCCGGTATGGCATCCGGCATAGTATTAACCGTTTTAATAAAGAGACGACTGTATGAAAAATAACAAGAATTTCATTTATGGCATCGCCGTCGTTACGTTCGGTGCCATGACTATCGGCTGGATCGAGAAGGGCAGCTGGGACTGGGGCGGCACGAAGCCCGAGAGTGTCGATGTCGAAGCCGAGCAGGTTCCCGACGCCCCCGTCCTGACATTGCTCCAGAAGAACGGGCAGGTATCGCCCACGTTCAACCTTATCCAGCTGGACTATAAGAATATCAAGGCCGTTTTGGGCGGCACGCTTGTAGGTCCGGCGGATGCCCCGACCGGCTGGAAGGCCCCGACCGAACTGGTGAACCTTTCGGGTCCGTGGACCATCAAGTTCGTATCCGGGCAGACGATGTCCATCCCGAACGGTACGATCCTTGCGAACCTCGGCGGGAAGCTGACGCTGACGGAGGTTTCCAAGCTGGAATGCCAGCTGAAGGTGAACAAGCCGGAGGACGGCTCTTCCCCTTACGAAATCAATGACACCGCGGCAGTGGAGGGCTAACGCATGGACGAGCGTGAAGCGAGAGAGGTGCAGAGGGAGGCATCCGAGGCATTGCTTGACCTGGGTGTCTCCCTTCCCCTGAAGGAATGGCGCCTGCCTTTCATGAAACGCCCCGTGCGGTGGCGCGTGACCATGCGCCGCCCGCGCCTTGCCGGGCAGATATGCATCGTGAGGCTGTACCTCTCGATGGGTGTCTCCCCCGAGGAGGTTTCCGCCTTTGCCGGGCGTGAGCGGCTGGAGTTCCTGGCACGGAACGGCGTCAAGGTTTCCCGCATGGTGGCCCATACCCTCTGCCGCGGCCCGGTGAGCCGGCGGCTTCTTGTCCGCCCCGTGGCATGGTTCCTGCGTGAGGCCGTGGAGCACCGTTTCCTGCTGGGCGCCCTGGAGAAGTTCATCAGCCTGATGGGGAGCGAGTCTTTTACGAGTATTATCAGCTCGATCGATCGGGCGAACCCGATGAAGTTGAGAATGAGCCAAAGAAGGAAGGGGAGTTAAGGACCGAGTTTGAAGGTTCCCATAGCCCCTTCGGTTTTATCTGGAACATCGCGAGCGCCACCGGCTGGACGGTGGAGTACATCCTGGAGAAGGTGAACTACCAGACGCTCATCCTGATGCTGTCCGACGCCCCGCGTTACGTCCGCCGGTCAGCAGCTGACTCCAAGGTTCCGCAAAGTGGTGGCGGTGGGATTGATCCGGAAGCCGCCGCCCGTGAAGCCGGCGACATAGTGAATTTTTACCAAAGCAATTTAGAACTGTAAACGATGAAGCCCGTAGAAATCGAATTCCTGATGAAGGACAACCTGACGGGGGGCCTTGACAAGGCCGGCCTTGCCGTCGATATCCTTGCCGAGAAATCGGAGAAGGCCGCCGCTGCCATCAACGCCCGTATTTTAGAGCAGCGCAAGGTCATCGACCGGGTGAATTCCGACCTGCACCGGATGGAAACGCAGCTCCAGAACATGAAGCCCGGCCCGGCGCAGGCGGAACTTGCCGCCGACGTGGCGGCCTGCCGCAAGGTCCTGGATGAGGAGCGTGCCGCCCTTGAAGGGCTTGAAAAGGAGCACCGCGAGGCGGAGAAAAGCGTCCGGAACCTCCGTAAGGAGTACGAGCGTATCTCCCTGGAGGAAGAACGCGCCGCCGCCGGCAGCAAGAGCCTGACCGACAAGATCCGGGAGCAGAAGGAAGTCATCGGGCAGATTGAAAGCGACATCAAGTCGCTGGAGAAAGCCTACCAGGGGGCCGCACCCGGCAAGGCGAAGGTAGCCGCTCTGGATGAACTGAACGCCGCGAAGAAAGCGCTTGAAGAGGAAAAGGGCGCCCTTGCCGGGCTCCAGGCTGAACAGGAGAAGACGCGTGCAAGCAGCAAACGCCTTTCCATGCAACTGCGTGAGCTCCAGGACAACATGGCCCGCATGCGTCTGGAAGGGAAACAGGACACCGAGGAGTACCGGAAGATGGCAGCGGAAGCCGCCAACCTTTCCGACACGCTTGCCGACCTGAACACCCAGACGAAAATCCTCTCGCACGATGACGCGAACCTCCAGGGATTCATGTCCGGCGTGAGCGGCCTTGCCGGTCTGTTCACCACGGCCACCGGCGCGCTGTCGCTTTTCGCCTCGGAGAACGAGAACCTGGCGAAAATACAGACCCGCGTCCAGAGCGTGATGGCCATCACGATGGGGCTCCAGCAGGTGTTCAATACCCTGAACAAGGACTCCGCCTTCCGCCTGGTGACGGTCGTGAAGATGAAGAACCTGCTGACAGCCGCCAATACCCGGCTGGCTGTCGCCCTGGGCATTTCCACCGGTGCCGCGCAGGCCCTGATGGCCACGCTTACGTTGGGTCTTTCAGCCGTAATAACGGGAATTATCGTCCTTTGGGATAAATACAGTGACGCGCAGGAAAAAGCGGCGGAAAAAGCGAAAGAACGGGTAAAAATCGAGAGTGACGGCCGCGCACAGATGATCAAGACCCGTTTCGAGATCGAGAGCACGCTGGCGAGCCTGAAGAAGTTCACCGGCACGAAGGACGAGGAGAAGTCCAAGGTGGAGGAACTGAACCGCAAGTACGGCGAGAGTTTCGGGTATTACGACACGATCGCCCAGTGGTATGACATCCTTCAGAAAAAGGGTGAGAAATACATCCAAATGCTTTTCCTCCAGGCCAAGGTGCAGAGCCTGGTGAACAAGGCCACCGAGGCTGACGAGAAGGTGAACGAGATCAAGGCCAGCAAGCCGGAAGACGTGGACGGCTCGATGGGCTGGTTCGCGCGCATGGGGCTTTACATGGCCCAAAGCGAGTCGTACGGACGGGTGGACGCGCAGTCCATGATATCGGAGTATAACGAGAAGGCGAAGGAAAAGGCCGTACGTGAGGCCGAGGAAGTCCGCGACGGCTACCTGGCTGAAGCCCGGAAGCTCCAGGAGGAATATCTGGATATCGGCAAGGAGTTCGACCTGGGTGACCATGCCAAACCCGACCCGAATGCCGCCAAAAAGGAGAAACAGTCGGAAGAGCAGCGTGCCTCGGAACTTCTGAAGCTCCAGATGAAGAACCGCCAGGCGGAAATCGACCTTCTGAAGGAGAGCGGCGAGAAACGCCGCCGCCAGATCCGCCTGAACTATGACAAGGAGATCGCCGAACTTGCCGCCCAGGAGAAGAAGTGGAAGGACGCGCAGAAGGGTAAACTGACCGGTGAGCAGGAATCCACCCTGAAGGAGGCGCGGGAGAAGGCCGCGGCGGCACGTGACGGCGACCTGGCAAAGGTGACCAGGGAAGAGAACGACGCCGCCCGCCAGTCGATGCTCGACTACCTGAAGGAATATGGTACGTACCAGCAGAAGAAGCTGGCCATCGCCCAGGAGTACGCGGAGAAGATCCGCCGTGCGCAGGAGGAGGGGAACTACAATGAGGTATTGCGCCTTGGCCGCCAGCAGAAAGAAGAAACGGCTGCCGCCGAGATTGCCAGTCTGAAGGCGGATATCGACTGGGACGGCCTTTTCGGCAATTTCGGGGGGCTGCTTGAAGAGCAGCTGCGCCCCACGCTGGTGAAGCTGCGGAAGTATGCCGCCTCCGACGAGTACCGGAATGCCGGTGCCGAGGACAAACAGGTGATCAGCGAGCTGATCGCGAAGCTGGAGGACCGGAGCGCGGGCGGTATTAACCGGAACATGTTCAAGGACGTTTCCCGTGACCTTTCCGCCTACCAGACGACGCTGCGTGAGCTGACAGAGGCCAAGGAAAGGGAGAAGGCCGCCGCTGACGCTTTGGTGGTGGCGCAGGAAAAACAGAAGAAAGCCGCTGAAAGCGGTGACCCCTCCGCCATGAAGGAAGCGGAAGAACTGGTGGCTACCGCGCAGGAAGCTTTCGACGCCGCCTCGGCGAGCGTGGCCACCCTGACAGAGGCGAACGACAAGGCGGCGCAGGACCTGCGCACGTCCAGCACGAACGCCGTTTCATCCCTTACCGGGCTTGCCGAGGGGCTCCAAAGCCTGAAGTCCGGTTCCCTTGCCGGCGTGGCCCAGGGGCTCGGCAAACTGGGCGAGGCGACGAAGAACATGGGCGGTGTGATGGGTACGGTAGGCAGTACCCTTGCCGAGACGTTTTCAAACGGCGGCATCATCGGGCAGATCATCGCGGCGGTGCTTTCCATCCTTGACGTGCTGAAGGAAGGAATCGGTACGCTGGTAAGCGGTATTCTTGATTCCGTGCTCGGTGCGGTGAACGGTATCCTGGAGAACATCCTTTCCGGTGAACTGTTCACGCAGATCGGCAGCTCGCTTTTCTACGGGGTGAGGGACATCCTGGACACGGTGACCTTCGGCCTGTTCTCCTCGCACGGCAATGCCAGGGAGGTGAACGCGTTGGTGGAGCGGCTGACCGAATCGAACAAGTATCTGACCACCGCCATCGAGAAGCTGACCGACGAGATGGCCAGCTCCGGCGGCGCACGTTCCACCGAGTACTACCGGAGCGCCTACGAGAAACAGCAGCAGAAAATCGAGAACGACCGCCAGATGCTCGCGGCAAAGATGGGATACCACAGTTCACATCACTCGAACAACTACTACATCGGTAAGGCCATGGGTAGCGGTGACTGGGACACGGTTTCCGCCTACCTGGGCAAATCGGTGCGGGATACCGGTTCCCTCTGGAGCCTTTCCCCCGAGGAACTGGCGCGGCTCCAGGAACTTCCCGACATCTGGGAGAAACTCCATTCGGGCAAGTACGACCAGAGCCAGTGGCTTGACGAGTACGTCTCTGACGCGAACACGCTGCTGGAACTCCAGAGGCAATGGCAGGAAGCCATCACGGACACCTCTTTCGACGGTATCCGTAGCGGCATGAAGGATCTGCTGAAGGATTTCGAGACGGACTCGAAAGACGTGATCGCGAGTGTGGACGAGTTCATGGAGAACGCCATCCTGAAGTCCATCGTGAACGGCACCTATTCGGACGAGCTGAAGAAATGGCAGGAGACGTTCGCCGAGTTCATGAGCGACGGTATCCTGTCGAAAGAGGAAGCCGACACGTTGCGCACCCGGTACTCGGACATTTTCGAGCGTGCCCGTGCCAAGAAGGAGGAGATGTTTGACACTGCCGGCATCACGGAGGAGGGCAAAGGCACGTCACAGACCGGCCGCGCCGGCGGCTTCTCGGCCATGTCGCAGGACCAGGGCACGAAGCTGGAGGGCATGTTCACTTCGGGCCTGAACCACTGGGTAAGCATTGACGAGAAGACCGAGGACGTGGCGGGCCGCATGGCCAGCGCCGAGGGACACCTGGCAAAGATCGCTGAGAATACCGGTAAAAGCGCCGGTTTCCTCGGCGAGATAAAGGAAGATATAAAACGAATCATACGTGACGGACTAAGAATGAAATCATCATGAGCATGGAACCAATCATGGGCGGGCTGTTCCTTATCAACGGCACCGATATCTGGACGGAGTACGGCGTATTCCTGACCGAAGAGAAGCGCGGCGGGCGTGACAACCTGAAGGCCATCCTTGCCGCGAGCAAGACGAAAGCGCACACCGCCGTGGACATACGCGAGGAGAACGGGGAGAAATATTCCGACATCCTGACAGTGGCCAACGAGGCGCGCGACATCACGCTGGCCTTTGCCCTGTATGCCCCGGGTAAAGGGGAGTGGCTGAAGAAATACATGTCCTTCATCTCCTTCCTGAAAACCGGCGACAAGGGGTGGCTCTCGCTGTATTTCCCGCAGCTGGAGCTGACGCTTCGCGTACATTATCTGGATTGCCCCGGCTTCACCCCGCTGACCTACCTCTGGAAGGAAGGCGTGCAGGCCGGCCGCTTCAAGGTGAAATTCCGCGAACCCGAACCAATCATTTAAACAACGTTCAAACACCATTCGAACATGCTTTTAACGGTATATGACAGTAACAGGCAGGCGAAGGCGGTCCTTTCCCCGGACGACAGCTCGACGCAGGTGAAGGCGATCCAGTCGGACAATATCCTGACACTCTCCTTTACCCTGTACGAATATGTGGCGCTTGAGGTGAACGACTACGTGGATTTCGAGAGCGAGCGCTACTGGCTCCAGGAGCGTTACCTTCCGGATGAACGCAGCACGCAGGAGTGGAAATACGACGTGAAGTTCTACGGCATCGAGAGCCTGATGAGACGTTTCCTCGTCCTGAACGTGGTGGACGGCGACCCGGAACCGGTGTTCACGCTGACCGCCCCGCCCCGGGAACACATGGCCCTGATCGTGAAGTCCATCAATGACGGAATGGGTGGTGTCACCGACTGGAAGGTGGGCCGCGTGGAAGGCACCGAGAACGTGGTTATCGACTACGAGGGGAAGTACTGCCCCGACGCGCTGAAGGAACTCGCCGGCAAGGTGCCGGGCGCCGAGTGGTGGGTGGAAGGCCAGACTGTGAACCTATGCCGTTGCGAACACGGTGAGGAGGTTACCCTGTCCTACGGCAAAGGGCTGACGGAACTTTCCCGCGACAGGGCCGACGGCGCGAAGTTCTACACCCGCCTGTTTCCGATCGGCAGTTCCCGGAACATCGACCCGGAAAAATACGGCCACAGCCGCCTCCAGCTTCCCGACGGTGCCAAATACGTGGATGTGGACACGGACAAGTACGGCATCCACCACCACTACGAGAAGGACGCCTTCGCGGATATTTATCCCCGTCGCGTGGGTACCGTGACCTCTGTACGCAGCGCGCAGGTGACGGATGAGAACGGCAACCCTTTCGTGATCTGGTATTTCCGGGATGACACGCTGAACTTCGATCCCAACGCTTACGAACTTGCCGGCAAGGTGAAACGTGTCTCCTTCCAGGAAGGTGGTGAACTTGCCGGTCTTGGCGAGGAAGAGGACGGCACCTACTATTTCGAGGTGAACTTCGACAGTGACACCCGCGAGTTCGAGATCATCACCATCTGGCCGTATGACGACGACACGCAGCTTCCTGGTGACCGCCTTGTCCCGAAAGCGGGTGACAGGTATATCCTCTGGAATATCTGCATGCCTGACGAATACTATGCGCTTGCCGAGGAGGAATACCTGACGGCGGTGAACAGGTACAACGCGGAGAACGCCGTCGACGTTTCCGTGTACAAGGGCCCGACGGACCACGTGTATATCGAGCGTAACGGAATAGACCTTTACCCGGGCCGCCGCGTCCGGTTGGAAAGCACGGAGTATTTCCCGGAAACGGGCTACCGCTTGAGCCGTATCACGAAAATCACGCGGAAGGTGGCGCTCCCCTCACAGATGGACCTCGAAATCGGTGACGCGCTTTCCACCGGCGTGATGGAAAGCCTGAAGGGGAGTATCGAGGAGGTGAGGAATTATACCAGAACGGCCGGCGCGAACCTTCCTGACATCATAAGGAGCTGGGATAACACGCTTCCCACCGACAACAACCTTTTCTCGGCCAGAAGAAGCCAGGCGGAGTTCATCAGCAAGAAGAAGGCCGACCGTGCGAAAAAGAAAATCACCTTCGAGGAGGGCGTCGGCATCGGTCCGGAGGAGAACGGCCACATCGACGGCAAGGGCAACGCCGAACTGCTGACCCTTGTCGTGCGTGAGCTTCTTCGCAGCCCCAAGTTCGTGGACGGCCTTTTGGGTGAGGGCTGGCAGTTGTGGATGGAGGACGCCCTTTCGCACCTTACCATCGACAAGCTGACGGTGCGCCAGGTCATGGTGGTGCTGGAACTGCTTATCGAGAAGGTTCGCAGCGTGGGCGGCCAGCTCTGTGTGTCCGCGGCCAATGGCAAGATAAAGACCGCCGTTTTGGAGGACGGCTTTTATAAAATCACCTTCGAGCAGGCGAATACCTTCCGGGCGCATGACCTGATGCGCTGCGCTACGTTTACCGGCGGGAACCTGAAAGGCTACTGGGTGGAGGTTGCCGGCGTGGAGGGTGATTCCATCCTCGTGGGCGTGGATGAGTTCGGAACTTCCCTTCCTGCCCCCGGTGACGAATGTGTGCTGATGGGTAATACGGAAAACCCGTTGCGCCAGAACCTGATCCTGATATCCGCCACCGAGGACGGGCAGCCCCGCATGGACGTGATGGACGGCGTGAAGGCGAAAAACTTCACCGGCTGCCTTCGTGCCCGCCTGGGTAACCTGGACGGCATCAGCGACGACTGGTTCCCGGCCGACAACCAGCCGCACGGCAACGGCCTTTACAGCGACAACGCCTATCTGCGCGGGACATTCCTTTTGGTGACAGGCGAGGATATCAAGACAAAATTCGAGATCGTCGAGGGACGTATCACCAGTGTGGTGACCGCTCTGCGCCAGGACTTCGCCACCGATCGCGGGTATCTGAATAACCCCGCCTTTGATGACGGCCTTATGAAATGGAACACGGAAAACGAGACGGTGTTCTTCCTTGTGGGTAACCGCTGGGTCTGGGCGAACGGCAATGTGCTGACGAAGAAGGGTGACGGCGCGAGCGTGACCGAGGATGACGGCCGTAAGGTCGTGCGTATCCGGGGTAAGTACATTCTCCAGAAACGTGAGAACCTGAAAAGCATCCCCTCCATGCCTGAAAACGGCAGCGGGGAGAAGGAAGCCGTCCCGGTGTACCTGACCTTCTTTTACCGTTGTGCGGTCGGTGGAACCCTGCGGGTGGAGTTCGTGGGTGTTGACAAGACGGGGTTCGCCAACTTCAACAGCATGGAAGTGGAAGAGGAACTGCCCGCGACTGACGGCTACGTGCAATATACCTGTAGCGGTCTTTGGAACGGTACGGGAGACTTCAAGCTGTCTTTCACCGGGGACATCTACCTGTACATGCTCATACTCTCTACCGACCGCGTGGAATCGCTGGCGCACCGTTATAAAACACTTTTCGAGCAGTCGGAGCGTCTGGTGAAGATTTCGGCGGCTGTCTTTGATAAGGACGAGAATATGTTGGAAGAGACAGGTCTGATGGTTACTTCCAAATATTCCGGGTTATATGCCATTGACGGCGACGGAAATTTAAAATCCCTTGTTGGTGTCGGCGGTGACGGTATAAAAATCAAAGGCGACTGCATTACCCTTGAGGGGCTTGTTACGGCTAACAATAATTTTAAAATTTTGCAAGATGGTAGTATTGAGACGCGCAATGCAAAAATATACGGGACCGTTCATGCCCAAGATGGCAAGATCGGCGGTTTTACGATAGAGTCCGGCCGTTTGTTCTGGAAAGCGGGTGATTATTTCGGCAACGATTCCCGCAGTTTGAAACTCGGAGTGTCCCAGACCGATATGGATGGGGTTGTGGATGTCGCTTTCAATGCCGCCACTCAGGGGCGGTTCGGAGTGAAGGTTGTCGGTTCCAATACGGGCGGTGCCGCCATTTATGCTTCCAGCAAATCATCCGGACAAAGTTACCCGGTAAGTGCCAATTCTTATGCCGGCTTTTTTGACGGGGGCGTACATGTGAACGGTGCGGTATATTGTGGCGACATCCTTTCGAACAATTATGGTACGGAATGGACTTTGGGCAGTGACGGGACCTATACTTACCGGAAGGGTGTTTCCGGGACTTTCAGATGGTCTGTGAAGAATGATTTTCTAACTAATAATTATACCCTTGAAGTTGTCAATGGTATTGTTGTCAAAATGTCGGGTATTTAATATCATGTAATTATGAAGGTAAATTTTAATGCGGATTTTAAGGATTTTAATGGTGAACCCCTGCTGGTTGATGGCAACCCGCAGGTAATCGGTCATATCGTGGCCCAGTGCCTTTTCAACGGGACGGGTATTCGTCCGAGTGGCAATATGCAGACAGACAACGGTAAGAAGATGCGTGCGTATCACCTTTGTATGCGGATAATGGACACTGGCGGTGAGATTGAAATCACATCGGAAGATGCCGTGTTGATAAAGGAGGCTGTTTCCGGACTGACTCCCGGCTGTTACTCGCAGGTTGTACAACTGATAGAAAGATAAGGAGGATAATTTATGGCACTGACAGAATCTGAAAAGAATGAATTGAAGAAGGACATCCTGAACTCCATCAAGTCTGAGAGCCAGAGTGTCGATGAACTGGCCGAGGTCACCTCGCTGGACAATATCAAGAGCCTTCCTGCGATGCGCGGCCAGGAGGTCGTGCTTGCGCCGGTTGCGTTGCTCCGGAAACCGGCGGAGGACGCTGCGGCGGTGGCTAACGCTGCCGCCACGAAGGCCAATAATGCCGCGACCGGCGCCACCAATGCGGCCCAGACCGCGACGAACGCCGCCGGTACCGCAAACAGGTCCGCTGAAACCGCCGATGCCGCTGCCGGTACGGCCACCGCCGCCGCCAAGAAGGCGGAGGATGCCGCCGCAGCCGTGGACGGCAGCCTGGTGGGTAGCATGACAGCCGTCCCTGACGAGAAGAACGACACGGTGAAACTGACCATCCTGGGCCGTAACGGGCAGGCAATCACCTCCACCGACATTCCCGGCGGTACGGGTAGCGGCGGCAACACGTACAACGTGACGGAGGAGGTTCCGCTGGAGAACGGCTACTATACCCTGGAGACGGCCATCGCCGCCGTAAACGTGAAATACCGGCACAAGGGCCGTTGCATCACCTACGAGGCCGCGCAGGGCAGATGGGAGACGAAACAGTTCACCGGCACGAGCGTGGAGAGTTGGGAACAGGCCGCGGGCTGGGAGGATTTCGGCGGGGCCGGCACGATGAAGAGCCTGACGGTGAACGGTGAGAAGCAAATCCCCGATGCGGAGGGCAACGTGAGCCTGACCATCGATAAGCTGGAGGTTGACGAGAGCCTGAACGCCGAAAGCACGAACCCGGTCGAGAACCGTGCCGTGGCGGCCAAGCTGGGCGAGGTGGAAGCAAACACCATCTTCGACAGCTCCGCCGAACTGAGCGACGACGAGACCACCGTCCACGTGAGCCTGAAGAACAAAAGCGGCGTCGAGGTGACCGGTTTCGACATCCCTGCCGGAGGCGGCGGTGGCGGCGGTGAGGGCAGCACGACGAAGATAGTGCTTGGCGCAAGTGTTGACAAGCCCACCGTCAAGGAAGGCGACCCGGTAAGGCTGACCTATACCTACGACCACCAGTACGGCAGCGGCGACGAGAAGGGCGAGAGTACCGGCCAGAAAGCGAAAATCACCGTCCAGGTGAGGCGCGGCGCCACCACCACCTATTCGGAGACGGTTCAGGATGTGAGCAAGGGCACGTACACGCTCGACCTGACGAAATACCTCCTTTCCGGCACGAGCGACATCTACGTGATAGCCGAGACCACCGACCCCACCACCGGCAAGGCGCAGAAGCGGCAGGCGTACGTTAGCGTGCGCAGCGTGACGCTGGCCCTGTCCAGCAGCTACAATATCGCCTCCGGCCTGGCTTCCGGCGGTTATGGCGCGCAGGAGACCGTGAACATCCCCTACGGCGTGAGCGGCACCGGCACGAAGGTGGTGACCCTTTACGTGGACGGCAAACAGCAGAACGCCCACACGGTCACCCGCAGCGGTACGACCAACAGCAGCTTCCCGCTCTCCATGTCCTCCCTGTCGGTAGGCCGGCATACCGTCCAGATGGTCGCCGAGATGGATGCCGGCGACGGCCTGACGCTCAAAAGCGAGAGCATCCATATCGATATCCTGAAGAGCGGCAGCAGCGTCCCCTACGTGGGGCTGATGGTCACCCACCGGGACGGTCGTATCCTTACCGGTGCCGACCACCTCTCCCCGGTCATCGAGGTGGGGCAGTACGAGAACTGCGAGTTCAAGTTTGCCGCCTACGATCCCGGTACCACCCCGGCGGGTGTGGGCATCTACAGGAACGGCACGCTTCTCCAGACGGTGAGCGTCCCGCGTACCGCCCAGACCTACCGGAACCGCTTCACGGAGCAGGGCCGGCAGCAGATGCAGCTGAAGGTCGGTGCCACCGCCTACACTTTCCACATTGACGTGGTCGAGAGCGGCATCGACATCAGCGAGGCCACCTACGGCCTTCAAGTGAAGCTTAGCCCGTCCGGCCGCAGCAACAGCGAGAGCGACCCGGCGCGGTGGGAGTATAACGGCGTGAAGACAATCTTCGAGGGCTTCGACTGGAGCAGCAACGGCTGGACGGGTGACAGCCTGAAACTGACGGGCGGGGCGAAGGCCGTCATCGGCTACCAGCTGTTCAAGGATGATGCCGGCGCCTCCGGCGCTACCATCGAGATGGAGTTCCGGGTATCGGGTGTGACGGACCGTCAGGGCGAGGTGATCAGCTGCATGGATAAGGGGAAAGGCCTTAGTGTCACGAGCGAGGAGGCGAGCATCAAGACCGGCACCATCCTGCACTACACGAACGAGGACGGTGAGGACGCGAGCCGTGAAATCAAGATCGGCACGAAGTTCGCCCCCGAGAAGTGGCTGAAGGTCGCCTTCGTCATCGGCAAACGCGGTGACGGGCGCCTGATGGAACTTTACGTGAACGGCAACCGTGCCGGTGCTGACATCTACGACAACAGCTACTACTTCCGCCAGGACACCCCGGCGGGCATCACCGTCGACAGCGCGTCCGCCGACGTGGAACTGAAGAACATCCGTATCTACAACCGTGCCCTGAGCGATGACGAAGTCCTGGAGAACCGGATGGTGGATGCCGGCAGCAGCGACGACATGATGCGCCTGTACGAGGAGAACGACATCCTGGGCGGCAGCGGCGACGTCGATATCGACAAGCTGCGCGCCAAGGGGAAGGGCGTGATGCGCATCGTCCGCAAGGGCGGCCTTGACGAGGTGAACGAGACGAACAACAAGAAGACCGACTTCATCGCCGACGTCTATTTCTGGTCCCCTTTCGGCAAGGAGTACGACTTCGTCCTCCGCGACTGCTACATCCGTATCCAGGGTACCAGTTCCACGAAATACCCGAGCAAGAACATCCGCATCTACTTCACCAAGGGCGGCGCGAACCTCAGTTTCGAGATCAACGGCGTCCCGGACCCCCTTGGCGGCAACAGGTACATGATGCGCCCCGGAAGCATCCCGATGGACCTGTTCTGCATGAAGTCCGACTATTCCGACTCGTCCATGACTTTGAATACCGGTGTGGCGAAGCTGTACAACGACGTGATGCTCGAATTGGGCCTTCTGACCCCTCCGCAGCGTTACCAGCTGGAACAGGCGGGCGGTGACCTGAACGCGGTGAAGGTTAGGCAGAGCATCGACGGTTTCCCCATCGACGTGTTCAGCGCGGAGACCGCTGACGGGGAGAGCACCTACTACGGGCAGTACAACTTCAACAACGAGAAGAGCAAGAGCGGCAGGCTGTTCGGCATGGAGGGGCTTGACGGTTTCACCCCTTCCTGCCCGATGACGCTGGAGACGCTGAACAACGGCGAGAGGGTCTGCCTTTTCCAGAGCTCCGGCGACGCGGATCTTGCCGCCGGTTTCGATGCCGGCCTGGAAACCAACTACCCGGACGACGTGAAATGGGCGGGCCTGAACACGGCCCAGCAGTCCGCGCTGAAACGCCTTTTCGGCTGGATCCGTTCATGTGTCCCGGCAAACGCCACCGCGGACGACCTGGGCACCTTCGTGAGTGAAAAGTTCAGGACGGAAATCGGCCAGTATTTTGATGTGGACCACCTGCTGACCTACTACGTGCACACCGACTACTTCGCGAGCGTTGACCAGCGCGCGAAGAACATTCTCCTGCGTACCTGGGACGGGCTGGTCTGGTACACCACCTACTACGACGGTGACACCCAGCTTGCCAAGAGGAACGACTGTTTCCTTGCCTACGACTACACGCTCGACCGTGACACGTGGGACGCGGAGGCGGGGAAATACGCCTTCGAGGGCCGCGACAGCTGGCTTTGGAACCTCGTTCTGGCCAACCTGCAGGACGAGCTGAAAGCCTGCGCCGCCGCTTACCGCGCGAAAATGACGGTCGATCGCGTGCTGTCGATGCTTGACGTGGAACAGGCGGGCAACTGGAGCGACCGTGCGTACAACAAGAGCGGCTACCTGAAGTATATCCGCCCGAACATGGAAGAGGTTTACGGCAAGAAATGGCCGTTCATCTACGCCCTTCAGGGAAGCAACGCTGCGCACCGCAGTTACTTCGTGAAGAACCGTTTCGCCCTTCTGGACGCCAAATACGGCACGAGCAACTTCACGAGTGACAACATCGACCTTTACATGGCCCGTACCGCCTCCGATGCCGCCGACGTGGTGAAGATCACGGCGAGCGAGGTGTACGCTTTCGGTTACGGCACGAACAACAGCCCCAATATCGGGGGTACCGGCATCGTGGAGGGCGGCAAGGTGGCCACCCTTCAAATCACGGGGGCCTACACGGTAAACGACCCCCTGCGTATCTACGGCGCGAGCCGCATGCGTGTGCTTGACATGACCGGCGCCTCGGACCGCCTGAAGAACGGCCTTGACCTGGGTAAATGTACCGTATTGCGTGAGCTGAACCTGCAAAGCCCCTCCACCGGTTCGACTGGCTGGTGGCTGAACCTCGGCAGCTGCCGCCAGCTGCGTAAGGTGAACCTGCGCAACCAGGCACAGGCCAAGACCGGGAGCAACACCAGCACCGAGCTTGACTTCACGAACCAGACCAAGCTGGAGGAACTTGACGCGAGAGGCACGCAGGTGCAGAGCGTGACCTTCGCCAAGGGTGCCCCGCTGACGAGGGCCTGGCTTCCCGGCACGCTGACCGTGTTGAAACTGGAATACCTGGGCAAACTGGTCACAAGCGGGCTCACGCTGGAGAACTACAGTAAAGTGAAGACGCTTATCGTGGACGGCTGTCCGGGGGTGAACTGGGAAACCCTGCTGAACCGCTGTTCCGGCGTGGAACGCATCCGCGTGACCGGCATCGACCGGGAGGACGACGGCACATGGCTGAACCGGTTCATGAAGATGGGCGGCGTGGACGCTGAAGGCAACGCCACGGACACGTGCGCGCTGGCGGGTACGGTGCGCCTTACCAACTATGTCGAGGATGAGAGATACGAGGCGTTGAAAGCCCATTTCCCGGAATTGAACATCCTCCAGCCCGAATACACGATGATCGAGTCCGACGATGATGTGGCCGACGACGCCAATATCAGCAACCCGGACAACAGGACAGGTTATAAGTACGGTACGCCTTACAGGGCGAGCGGCCATATCACCGCCATCCTGAAACAGCGTCACCGCGTGCTGGCGAAAGTGACCAGGAAGCCTACCACGCGCAGCGTGAAGATCGCGAATGTCGATACGACGGTGAACAACCTCGACGGCGAGATGACCTATTACCCGCTGGATGACGGCAATTCCAACCGTTACGCCGACGGCAGCGCCGCCAGACTTGACGGCAGCGAGGGCGACTGGATGATGCTCGAGCCGTTTTTCTGGTCAAAGGGCATCAATGACTACCTGAACGGCAAGCATTACTCCTGCTACAGCAGCAAGGACCGGGATGACATGCCCTCCGTTCCTGATGCTGATATCCTCACGCTGGATGACATCAAGGAAGCCGGCGGTTACCTGGGCGGTCGTAAGATCATGAGCGGCAAGGATACGCTTGCGAACAGCTACAGTGCCGACACCACGTATTCCGTCTGCAAGGTGAACGTCAGCGGGCACAAGCGTGTCCGGTTCCCGAGCGTTCCCGGTACGAACCTTGTCGGCAGCGTGTTCACTGACAATACCGGCGCCGTAGTCAGTTCCATCGTTGTTCCGACCCTCTCCAACAAGTTCGAGGCGGGCATGTACCTGATCGCCGACGTTCCTGCCGGTGCCACAGCGCTGCATTTCTCTATACTGAACACCGCGGAGTTCGACAAGGTAGTGCTTTCCAACTCCGACAGGATCGAGGACATGGAGCCGGACTGGGTAGCCAATGACGAGCACCTTTGCGCGGTTGTGGGCAGTTCGGTTGTCGGTTCCAAGCTCCGCGCCTGTATCACCGGCGGCAGCACTACGGCGAGCATGAGCTGGGCCGACTTCCATTATTACTCGGTACAGCGTGGTATGCAGCAGATTGACGCGCTGATGCACTCCCGTATCGCCAACCTCTTCTACGCCGCCTATGGCCGTCGTGACAGCCAGGAACAATGCGGTGCGGGCCAGCATACTTACAACCGTACCACCGGCGGTACCGCTTCACGCGGCATGACCGATACGATCGGTTATGAAGAGGCGCACGCCATCAACCCGAACGTGACGAACTCGCTTGTGGACAACATGGTCCACCAGTACGCCTGGTACCGGGGCGAGGATGACTACGGCGGTGCTACTGTCACGCAGGTGAACAATATCTGCTGCCTTGGCTATGAGGATATCTACGGTCATAAGTATGACATGATGGACGGCGTTGACCTTCCTAATGACAGCGGCAACGCCGGCAAGTGGCGCATCTGGATGCCTGACGGCACGACCCGTATGGTGAAAGGAGGCATAAGCTCGGGCGTATGGATAACGGCCGTTGCACATGGCAAGTACATGGACGTGGTTCCGGTGGGTTCCGTTTCGGGTTCTTCCTCGACGCATTATTGCGATATGTACTACATATCCACTGCAGCCAGCCGTGTGGTTTATCGTGGCAACAACAGCGCGTACCCGAGTGGCGGTGTCTCGATGTCGAATGCGAATTACGATTTCTCGAATGCGAGCACGAACGTCTGTCTCTTATA
>ENA-UAON01000413-UAON01000413.1-human-gut-metagenome-genome-assembly--contig:-NODE-413-length-17752-cov-5.838165_pt1 | contig 17752 bp, 17 predicted proteins | sample MGYA00243469_ERZ654557 | MGnify/ENA primary metagenome ERZ654557 (study PRJEB26926, sample SAMN06164571) | human gut metagenome | biome: ENVO:00009003; feature: ENVO:2100002; material: ENVO:00002003...
GTATGGACCCGTATATGGCTGTCGGCATCGCCCTTTCGTCGGACGTGCTGGCCAGCGCAGTATCTGCCTACACCTACCATAAAAACAAGAACCTGGACGTCAAGAACGGCCTCATCATGATGGCAAGCGTGCTGCTGTTCACGGTGGTGGGCAGCTACATCGCCAGTCTGCTCCCCTCGGCCACCATGGGCAGCTTCTCGGTCTTCATGACCTTCCTGCTGGGCATCAAGTTCATCGTCCGCCCGGTCATGACCACCAAGGAGACCATGCAGGGCGTTTCCGCGAAAAAGCGTGCCGTCCAGTCCATTGTCTGCGGCGTGATCATCGGCCTGATCTGCGGCTTTGTCGGCGCGGGCGGCGGCATGATGATGCTCCTCATCCTGACCAGCGTGCTGGGCTACGAGCTGAAGACCGCCGTCGGCACCAGCGTTTTCATCATGACGTTCACGGCCCTGACCGGTGCAGTCTCTCACTTCGCCATCGGCGGGATGCCGGACCTGTTCGTGCTGGCCCTCTGTGTGCTGTTCACCCTTCTCTGGGCCCGTATCGCAGCGGTGTTTGCCAATAAGGCCGACCCAAAGACCCTGAACCGTGCTACCGGCATCGTCCTCGTTGTGCTCGGCATCGTGGTCATGGGCTTCAACTTCCTGACAAAATAACCCGAAACGGAAAAAGACGACGCCTCTTCGGAAGCGTCGTCTTTTTTGCACAACAAGACCCCCGGAGAGCTAGCACCTCTCCGGGGGTCGTTTTGCGTGTATCGCATGCAATTTTGCAAACTTATTGCACCTTTGATATATGCAATTCTGGAAAAATCAAGAGGTTCGCAAAAAACTCAAAAATGAGTTACTTTTCCTCGATGGTCGAATGCTCGATGACCCAATCGGCGGCGCGGCGGATGGCTTCGTTGCGCTGCATCAGGGGGACGTTCACATTGGCCTTGACTTCTTCGAGGGTCTTCTTGGTGCGGTCAGCGCGCTCCTGCAGGTTCTTGTCGATCTCCTCTTCGGTGGGAACGAGGTTTTCGTTCTGCGCGATCTGCAGCAGAGCCATCCGGGCGCGGGTGTTCTTCTCGGCGGCGGTGTGGACGTTGGCCGTGAAGTTCTCACGGGTCTGGTGGATCTGGCTCAGGTAGCGGTCGAGGCTCAGCCGCTGCATCTGAAGCTGCTGCTGGATGTTCTCCATCTCATGCTGATAGGTGCTCTCCACCAGAACGCTGGGCAGCTCGCCCTCGGCGGCGGCCGCCAGCTGGGTCAGGATCTGATCCTTGGCGCGGTTCAGGGCGCTGGAGTGCTTGCCGTCATACAGCTGCTTGCGGACCTGCTCCCGGAACTCCTCCATGGTGTCCACCTTGCCGACCTTCTTGGCGAAGTCGCTGTTCAGGGCGGGCAGCTGGCGGACGCAGACGTCCAGCAGTTTGATTTTGAAGACCGCGGGCTTGCCGGCCAGATCCTTCACATGATAATGCACCGGGAAATTGACAGTGATCTCGAACTCTTCGCCGCCCTTGTGGCCGAGGATGCCGTCCTCGAAACCGGGGATCATCCGGCCGCTGCCCAGTTGCAGGGTCTGGTTCTTGGCGGAGCCGCCCGTGAAGGCTTTGCCGTCCAGCAGACCTTCGTAGTCCATGTGGACGATGTTGCCTTTGACGGCGGGACCCTTGTGGGGTACCAGCTCGGCCGCAGCGGCGCGGCGGCGCTCCAGCACGGCGTCGATCTCCTTGTCGGTGACGGCCGGGGTGACGCACTCGACCTTGAAGCCAGTAGTCTGGGTCAAGGTCAGCTCCGGCTGCAGGGCGGTGGTGGCAGTGGCCACAAAGCCCTCGTCCTTCTTCACGCTGACCAGATCATAGCTGGGCTCGTCCACAGGCTTGAAGCCGTGTTCTTTCATGGCGGCGTCGTACAGAGCGGGCACGTCCTTGTCCATCAGGTCGTTGATGGCGTCATACCAGAAGGTGTGCTCGCCGCGGTCGGCTTCGATCTGAGCGCGGTCAGCCTCGCCCTTGGCAAAGCCTTTGATGGTGTAGGAAGCGCGGGTGCGCTCGTACACCGCGTTGGATGCGGTCTCCAACTCTTCAGCCGTTGCGCTGAAGGTCATTTTGCAGACACTCTTTTCGGGAGTTTCCACGCTTACCAGTTTCATAGAAATCGAACCTCCGTGTTGCCCCAAAAGGAGCGAATTCAAACATTAGTAAAGTTATTATAGCACAAGTGGGGCAAAAGCGGTATAATAAAAATGCAGAAAAAGTGCGAAGAGGATGGATTTTGCCGGTCCGGGCGGGCCGGAATGCGGGATTTTTGCGGGAAATACGAAAGGATGTGCATCGTATGCGCTTGTTTGACGTTCTGGGACCGGTGATGATCGGTCCCTCCTCCAGCCACACGGCGGGTGCAGCCAAGATCGGATATACGGCCCAGAAGCTTCTGGGTGACCTCCCGGTGGAGGCCGACATCGGCTTGTACGGCAGCTTTGCCACCACCGGCAAAGGCCACGGCACCGACCGCGCCTTGGTGGCCGGTCTGCTGGGCCTCCGCCCGGACGACCCCCGTCTGCCGGATAGCTTTGCGCTGGCCCAACAGCAGGGCATGAAGTTCCGTATCCACCCGGTCGAGCTCCGCTCAGGCCACCCGAATACCGCCGTCCTGACCCTAAAAAGCCGGACAGGCCGGGTCCTTTCCATGAAGGCGGCGTCGGTGGGCGGCGGACGCATCCGCGTCACCGAGATCGACGGCGTGCCCGCTGACTTTGGCGGCGACAGCAACACCCTGATCATTCACAATGAGGACACCCCCGGCTGCATCGCCGAGGTGACCGCTTCGCTGGCGATGCGGCGGATCAACATCGCCTCCATGCAGGTGTTCCGCGCGGGCACCGGAAGCTATGCCGTCATGGTGCTGGAATGCGATTCCCACATCCCACACCCGCTGGTGCAGCAGCTGGCTGTGATGCCCGGCATCCTGAAGGTGACCTGCCTGAACGTTGACGAACCCGAAGAAAGTGCGGAGGAATGAGCCATGTCCTTTTTATCCTGTGAAGAAATGCTGGCGGCAGCCCGCACCCAAAAGATCTCGCTGGCCGAAGCAGTGCTGCGCAGCGACTTAGCCGAGAGCCGCCTGACCGAGGAGCAGAGCCGCCACACGATGCGGCATCTGTGGCACGTCATGGAAGCCACCAGCCGCGAGTATGACCCCGCTCAGCGCAGCCGGAGCGGCTTGTCCGGCGGCGACGCCGCCAAGGTGGAACAGGCCCACAAAGCGGGCAGGAGCTACGGCGGCGATTACCTTGCCGAGGTGACGGCGGAGGCCCTGAAGACCGCTGAGTGCAATGCCTGTATGAAGCGGATCGTCGCTGCCCCCACGGCGGGCAGCTGCGGCGTCCTCCCGGCGGTGCTGCTCCCCCTCGCCCGCGTGGGCGAGGCTGATGAGGATGCCATCTGCGAGGCCCTCTACGTGGCCGCCGGGTTTGGTCAGGTCATTGCAGCCCGCGCCACCCTTGCGGGCGCGGAGGGCGGCTGTCAGGCCGAGGTGGGTGCCGCCAGCGCCATGGCCGCTGCGGCCCTCTGCCACCTGAAGGGCGGCACGCCGGAGCAGTGTGCCGCGGCTGCCGCTATGGCGTTGGGCAACCTGCTGGGCCTCGTCTGCGATCCCGTGGCCGGTCTGGTGGAAGTCCCCTGCGTCAAGCGGAATGTTGTCGGCGCGGTGAACGCCGTCGCCTGTGCCAATATGGCGCTGGCGGGCGTGGACTACGCCATCCCCTGCGATGAGGTCATCGACGCCATGGGCCGCGTGGGCAGTCTGCTCTCCCCTGACCTCCGCGAGACCGGCCAAGGCGGCCTTGCCGCCACCCCCACCGGCGTCCGCATTGCGGAGCGTCTGGCTGAGAACGACGGCTGATGAACGGATAAACGAAAAGACGTACTTTTTTGGAGCGCTCGAAGAAAAACGAGAAATCACAGAAGATTTTTTCAAAAAACAGTTGACAAAACCCCGCCTGAGTGATAAAATACATCATGTTCCGACCGGAACGTATGCGTTGGTAGCTCAGCTGGATAGAGTGACTGACTACGAATCAGTAGGCCGGGGGTTCGAGTCCCTTCCATCGCACCAGAAAATGCCGTGAAATCGAAAGATTTCATGGCTTTTTTGTTTTGTAAGCCATGGTTGCACGGTTTCTGCACGGTTTTTGCACGGTCGGTGTTATCCATGTCCGATGATGTAGGGCGCTGTATTGCATTGCAATCAGTGCCCTTTTTTGCATCAGGTGAGCAGGGCTAAGCGGAGCTTTGCCTTCATTTCCGGGTCGGTATCCTTGAGCAATTCCAAAAGAGCCGTCATGGAGATGGTATGACGATGTGAATAGTGCGAGAATATATTATTGTTTTGCAGGCTCTCGGGAGGGACTGCTGAATCAAAAGTTTGTCTACATTTGGAAAAAGAAGGGAAAACCCCAATTTCCAATCAAGGAAGATCTTCTCCGCTGTGCAATCGAAGAATACCTTGTACATTTGTCAGCACTTGGCTTTATTGATATTCGGTATTATTTTTACCCATAAATGCAAAACAGACCAAACCTATTTGTATCGGTTTGGTCTGTTTTGTCGTAAATTCAGAACGGAGAAAGATTCTGAAAAAGTGGGATTTGTCGGTAAAGATGAAAATCAGAAAGGGCGAAATCTGCCGCAGAGACGTCCTGACGGATGGAGCTGCCGGTATAGCCCAGCACGGTACAGCCGGCGGCTTTTCCGGCACGGATGCCTGTGGGAGAGTCCTCGATGACCAGACAATCGCCGGGGGCAAGCCCCAGAAGCTGCGCTGCCCGCAGATAAGGTTCCGGATCGGGCTTGCGCCGAGTGACCATGTCGCCACAGACCACCACATCGAACTGTGAGACCAGATGTAGGCGGTCGAGCGCGGTCAGAATGAGCTGTGACCGGGTAGAGGAGACTACGCCGGTGCGAATGCCCTGTGCGCGAAGCGCAGAGAGAAACTCCCGCAGACCGGGCTGCGTGTGCAGGTCGGCACCGTTTTCGTAGTAGTTGCCGTGGCGTGTGCGTTCGGCCTGTAGCTGCTCCAGAGTGACCGGCGTTTCTGCCCGCTTCAGCAGTGTCTCAAGCAGAGAGGGATCATTGATGCCCACCAGTGCGCTCCGATCTGCGTCTGTCAGCCGGACCCCGAAATGCGCAAGAGCAGAGGCAAGATAGTCGGCGTTCCGTTCCTCGGTGTCGGCGATCACGCCGTCAAAGTCAAAGAGGACGCATCGGATCGGCATAAAAAGCTCCTTTTCACTCTGCGAGGATCTTGCGTGCACGCTCCTGAATGTCGGCGATCTGAGCAGCGGTCAGGTCGGCAAGGTCGCTGTTTTCCATAGAGCAGTTGGAGTCCTGCACATAGATCACCTTGGTGTCTTTCTGCGTGATGGAGTAGAACCAGCACTCAGCGGGAACATTGTATACCTTGCCCTGCTGCATGGGGGTCAGCTCGATATTCTTGAAGCTGCCGCCCTCGCGCTCGGCGGTGATGAGGATTGCCTCACCAGCGGCAAGGATGAACTGCTCGTCGGTGGAGTGATGGATCTCCAGATGAGCGATGCCGGCAATGTCGTTGTCGGGCTTCCAGTTCTTGATGCAAACCAGCCATTTGGGGTTCTTATAAACGCAGAGGATGCCTTCCGCGTTGTTTTCATACTGATCAGGTTTCATGAAAATGCCTCCTGTTTTATTTTACAGTTCGGTGCGTCCCACGATGGGGGTTCCGTAGCCGAAGGCGCCTTCCTTGGCGCACATTTTTGCAGCAAATGCTGCGCCGATCTGCATGGCTTCCTGCAGATGCGCGACGTTTTCTTCTTCGGTGCCTTCCAGCAGAGCGCCGCTCTTGGAAGACTTCAGCAGCGAGCAGAGGAAAGCGGCAAAGTAGGAGTCGCCGGCGCCCATGGTATCAATGACGTCATCTGCGTGTACGGCGGAGGCGTAGTAGGTCTTGCCGTTGTACAGCACATAGGAGCCGTCCTCACCGATGGTGCCCAGCACGATGGAAACGCCGTGGTCGGCGGCCTTCTGCATCTCGCGGGCGCGGTCCTCGGCACTCAGGTGTGCGCAGGACAGGATGGCCACGGTGACATAGGGGCAGACCTTTTCCAGATAGGCGTCGGTCCATCGGGTGGAAAAGTCATAGGCGATGGGCACGCCGGCCGTGTGCAGGAAGGGAAGATCCTCTTCGATATAGCTGTTGAGGTTGGTGTAGATCAGGTTGAAGCCTTTGATGTACTCCAGATCTTCCTGTGTGAAGTCGAAGCTGTGCTCTTTGGCGACGCCGCCCTTGTTGGAGCCAAGAAAGACGCGGTCGTTGCCCTTGAGCGTGACCATGGCAAAGCCGTTTTCGCCCTCAAAATGGCGGCAGTGGCTGGTGTCGATGCCCAGCTCGTGCAGGATCTTCTGGTTGTAGGCGGCGACCTCATCGCTGCCAAACTTGCCCAGATAAGCGGAAGGCACACCGTTTGCTGCGGCATAGGCGCAGGTGTTGACGCACTGGCCGCCGGGGTACATCTTCCCACGGGAGAGGTATTTGTCGCACACATTATCGCCGATGGCGATGATCTTAACTGCGCTCATCGTATCAGATCCTTTCCGTCTATATCAGTATGCGACCTTCCACATATAGCGGCGGGTGGTCAGCGGATGCTGGCGGGTCTCAGCAAGGGCGTGATTGTAGATGGGATAGACATTGTTGAACAGAGAGTGGTTGAAGTAGTCCACGACAGCGGGATCGATGACCGACAGGCCCAGCTCCTTGGCGTCCAGCACCTCGATGCGCTTTGCATAGGTGTGCAGGAACTTGAGGCAGCGTTCGTCCAGCTCACGGGTAGAACCCTCGGACACCTGAATGACGAAGGGGGTGTTGGCGTCGGTGACTTCGAAGGGGCCATGGAAGAACTCACCGGTGTGGATGGTGCCGGAGTGGATCCACTGCATCTCCATGAAGATGCAGATGCTCTCCATGTAAGCGGCACCGTAGCCTGCGCCGCTGCCCATGGTGTAGATGACGGAGTCGTTCTTGTACTCCTCGGCAAAGTCCAGAGCGCGCTGGGCCACATGAGCGCGGGCCTTGCGGATCACGGTGGTGATCATGCCGGCACCCTGCTGGAACTTATCGTAGTTGCTGTAGCCCTCGGTCTGATTCAGCAGCTCCACGGCGACCTGCAGGGCGCACATGGTCTTTTCACCGGCGTAGTCGATGTCACCGGCAAGGTGATCCGGGCTGGCGTCGAAGGAGTAATGGATGATGTAATCGCCGAACTCGATGATCTCAGACTCTTCCAGCCAAGTCAGGATGATGACAGCAGCGCCCATCTCCTTGCCCAGCTTTGCAGCGGCAATGGTCTCGGGGGTGTTGCCCTTGTGGCAGGCAAGGCAGATGATGGAGTTCTTGCCGAAATCGCGGGGCGTGCTGTGGACGAACTCGTTGCTGCTCACCCAGCCGGACTTCAGCGTCAGGCTCTCGCGCTCCATAAAGGTCTTTGCAGGGTACAGAGCACCCAGAGAGCCGCCGCAGCCCACGAAATAGATGTTCTTGACGCCGCCCTTGTCCTTCTTGTTCTCCAGAATTTCAGCGACGATGGCCTTGATGTCAGTGTACTTGTAATGCATTGTATTAACCTCCTGCATTTCATGTTAAACTGTCTCGATTCCTTCCGGTGGTTTCCGGAAGAACTTTCCTTGCCATGATGATAATACAAAGCAATACAAATGTCAATACCGAAAATAAGACAAAAAAATTGTGCATTTCTTACAAGGAACGAAACGAAATGTGGCGGGCTTCCTATATAAATAGGGGGCGCTGGAAAACGGCCCTGCACAGACGCAAGGGAGAAAAAATTTGTTTTTCCTCTTTACGCAAGGATAAAACTTATATATAATAAGTTTGTATTGTAACATATTTGCGGGGCACGCAAAAGAGCAAATTGAAAATAAACCGTATTTCGTGATAAAAATAAGAACGGGAGAATATACCATGAGTTTGGATAATACAATTTCAACGCCGCTGTTTCAACAGCTCGCCGCAACACTGCGTGCGGCTATTGATGCGGGCGAGTATCCCCCGGGCAGCCGTCTGCCAACGGAAAATGAACTCTGCGAGCGCTATTCGGTCAGCCGCGTCACGGTGCGTAAAGCACTGGATGAGCTGTCTCAGGGAGAATTTCTGGTGCGCAAGCCCGGCAAGGGCACGTTTGTTGCGGAAAAGAAGATCCAGCGAAAGCTGGATGGCGTGCTGAGCTACACCAATATGTGTTATATGATGGGATACCAGCCCGGCGCAAAGACGATCAAGATCGCACTGGAACAGCCCACGGAGGAAGAACGGGGGCAGCTTGGGCTGAAAAAGGACGAACAGACGCTGGTTGTGGAGCGTCTGCGCCTTGCGGACGGCAGACCGATGCTGTTGGAGACCTGCAAATTTCCGGAGAGCTTTTTCTTTCTGTTCAATGCAGATCTGACCAATGCCTCTCTGTATGAGACGATCCGAAAGGAAACGGGCATCGTATTCACACGCTCAGACAAAGTCCTTGAGATCGTGTTTGCGAACCATCAGGAGGCCAAGTATCTGGGTGTGGTAAAGGGCTACCCGCTGCTGTCCATCAAGAGCGTGGTGCACGATCAGAGCGGGGAACACTGCTATCTGAGCCGTCAGCTCTGCATCGCGGATAAGTTTAAGCTCATGGTCTGAACTGTCAAAGATGGGTACAACAAAAAAGCGTACCTGTGTATAAAAATAAAACAGAGAGCGCCCCTGAAGCAGAATTTCAGGGGCGCTCTCTTTTTGTATTATAGAAGTAAGAGACAAAACGGGAGCAAATGAGGGCAGAAGGATACAATGATTTGGTAGTGATTCACAAAACAAGTGCATGTTGATAGGATGTTTTGACGAAAATGCTTGAATACTGTTGACAAGGCAGTGTTTGCATTGTATCATTGAACCATGATACAAAACAATACATTGACGATGACGGGAAGCCCTCCCGGTGTTCGGTGGTGTATTGCGGCGTGATCTGATGCAGGCGCGCAGCATTCGATCGGAATTGAACATTCACCCGAAGTTATGCCTGAAGGAGGTATATTTCATGTTTTGGATCGAGCTACTCATCGTTCTGGTGATGATCTTCATCGGAACCCGCAAGGGCGGACCTTTCATGGCACTTGCCGGCGGTATCGGCATGTTTATCCTGACGTTCTTCCTGCACGTTTCCCCTTCTGACCCGCCCATCACCGTCATCCGCATCATGATCGCGGTTATTCTGGCGGCATCTGCAATGCAGGCTGCGGGCGGTCTGGACTACATGGTCCGGCTTGCCGAGAAGATCCTGCGGAAACACCCGGAGCACATCACCGTCCTTGCTCCGGTCATCGCTTACATCTTCACCTTTATGTGCGGCACCGGCCACATCGTTTACAGCTTGCTGCCGGTCATCAATGAGATCGCCATGGATACGGGCATCCGGCCGGAGCGCCCCATCTCGGCTACCGTCGTTGCATCCCAGAATGCCATCACCGCCTGCCCCATCTCTGCGGCTACGGCAGGCATCCTCGGTCTGATGGTCTCCTACGGCAACATCAACCTGTTCAATCTGCTGCTGGTCTGTGTGCCCGCAACGCTGATTGGCTCTGTGGCGGCAGGCATCTCTGTGCTGCACCACGGCAAGGAGCTGAGCGAAGACCCGGAGTATCTGGAGCGCGTCAAGCAGGGCCTTGTCAAGGATTACAAGCAGAATAAGGCAGAAGAGAAGCCCGTTACCGGCAAGGCAAAGACTGCCGTGGTGATCTTCCTTGTCGCAATGCTGGCGATCGTTATCTTCGGTGCAGTTTCCGCTCTGCGTCCCACCTTTGCAGATGGCTCCCAGCTGGGCATGACCACCATCATTGAGATCTTCATGATGCTGGGTGCAGCTCTCATCGTTCTGGTCTGCAAGTTCAACAGCAGCACCATGCTGGATCAGCCCGTTTTCAAGACCGGTATGTTCGCCGTCGTGCTTGCCTACGGTCTGTGCTGGATGGTCAACACCTTCATCGGCGATCAGGCTTCCTACATCTCTGATACCATGGGCGCGATTGCAAACCAGTATCCTTGGGTCTACATCATTGCCGTGTTCATCGTCGCAGCGATCACCACCAGTCAGGCTTCCACGACCATGATCATGGTCCCCATCGGCATGGCCCTGAATCTGCCCGTCTACATCATCATCGCAGGCTGGGTGGCATGCAATGCCAACTATGTGATCCCTGCCTCCGGCCAGTGTGTCGCCGCCATCGGCTTTGACTCTGCCGGAACCACCAAGATCGGCAAATATGTGCTGAATCACAGCTATATGCTGCCCGGTCTGGTCATGTCTGTGGCGACGATCGTGGTTGCCCTCGTTTTGGGCATGCTCGTATTCTAACGCGATCCCCCCATTCGGCATATACATCTTTCTCCGGAAAGCAGCTACGCCCGGTCCCTCTGAGCCGCACACTGATGTGGACAGGCGGCCGGGCGTAGTTGTTTTCTGACAAACTCCGTCAGTCATTGTAAAGGAGATCTTCGTATGAAATTTGCACCGATGAATTACCACTATCTGCGCTACCCGCTCACAAAGTTTCTGGATAAAGTGGAGTGCTCTCCCTTCGACAGCATCGACCTGTACTGCTCGGCACCGCAGCTGAACCTGTTCGACCATCCCCTCTCCCATCTGCTGGAGCTGGATGGGGAGCTGCGCCGCCGCCATCTGTCGGTCGCGGCAATGACCCCGGAAAACTGCGTCTATCCCGTCAACTTCTGCACACAGGACCGGATCACCCGGGAATCCAGTCTGCGGTACTATCAGCGCGCCATCGACACGGCAGAGTTTCTGGGCTGTCCCCGGGTGCAGATCAGCACCGGCTTCGGGTACTTTGATGCTCCTCGGGAGGAGGCGTGGAACAACTGCCGGGAATCTATGGCACAGCTCGCCGCCTACGCAGAACGCAAGCACGTCACCCTGCTGCTGGAAGAGCTGAAAAACACGACCACGAATGTCCTCATTACCAGCAGGGATATTGCAAAGATGCTGGATGAGATCGACTCTCCGGCCGTCGTGGGCATGGTGGATATGGATCAGATGACGTATGCCGGCGAGACGGTGGCGGATTACTTCGCAAATCTGGGCAGCCGGATGCAGTATGTCCATTTCAACGACCGGGGACATACGGTGCCCGGAGATGGAGATTTCCCCATGAAAGACTACTACGAGCAGATCAAAGCGCAGGGCTATGACGGCTGCTGCTCCTTTGAGATCTGCGACCGGCGCTACTACATCGACCCGGACAAGGCCATTGACGACACCGTGGCGTGGATGCGCGCCAACACGCACGAACTGGATTGAAACGGAAGGATATAAAGGAGAGCAATACCGTGTGGACTCAGGAAATGTTTGGGGTTGAAAAACCCATCATCGCGCTTTTGCATCTGGATGCCCTGCCCGGCGACCCGGGCTACTGCGGCAGTATGGACACCGTGCTGGAGCACGCCCGGCAGGATCTCGTGGCGCTGCAGAACGGCGGCGTGGACGGAATTCTGTTTGCCAATGAATTCAGCCTGCCCTACCAGCCGGTGGCGGATGTGGCAGTGATCTCGGCGATGGCCTATATCATCGGCGCTCTGCGCCCGCTGATCCGGGTGCCTTATGGCGTCAATGTGGTCAAGAATCCGATCGCGACCATCGACCTTGCTGCTGCCACCGGCGCAAGATTTGCCCGGAGCTGCTTCTCCGGTGCATACATGGGAGAATATGGCCTTTATACCTCCAACAGCGGTGAGGCAGTCCGCCACCGCAAGGCGCTGGAGATCCCGGATATGAAGCTGCTGTTCAAGGTGAACCCCGAAGCAGACAGCTATCTGGTGCAGCGGGATATTCAGGTGGTGGCAAAGTCTATCATGTTCGGTGGCTTTGCAGACGGCTTGTGCGTGTCCGGCGCTTCTGCCGGCAGCGAGCCGGATGATTCCATCCTGAACAAGGTCTACGAGGTGGCAAAGCCCCGCAATGTGCCGGTGTTCTGCAATACCGGCTGCCGCCACGAGAATGTGAGAGAGAAGCTGAAATACTGCGATGCCGTCTGCATGGGCACTGCGTTCAAGAAGGACGGCGTGTTCAACGGGCGTGTGGACGAAGAGCGAGTGCGCAGCTTTATGGAGATCGTGTACGACATCCGCGCCCGACTGTGAGAAAGGAGAGCAGGATGAAACGCTATTTTCTGGGCATCGACATCGGTACCTTTGAGTCCCGCGGCATCCTGATCGACGAAAGCTTCCGAGTGGCGGCGGATGCCTCGGTGCCTCATGGGATGGACAACCCGCAGCCCGGGTGGTTCGAGCAGGAGGCCGAGGCGGTCTGGTGGGGCGACCTGTGCAAATTGTGCCGGACCCTGATCAAACAGAGCGGAATCCGGCCGGAGCAGATCGCCTGCGTGGGCACCAGTGCATTGGGCACCGACTGCCTGCCGGTGGACGAACAGTGCCGCCCGCTGCGCCCGGCCATCCTCTACGGCATCGACGCCCGCGCATCAGAGGAAGCGGCGTGGCTGACAGAGCATTACGGACAGGCGCGGGTGCAGGAGCTGTTCGGCCATCCCATCTGCTCCGGCGACACAGCCACAAAGATCCTCTGGCTGCGGCGGCATGAGCCGGAGATCTACGCAAAGACGGCCTATTTCCTCACGGGCAGCTCCTTTTTGACGGCGCGCCTGACCGGGAAATATGTCATCGATCAGTCCCTTGCCAAAGGCTCGTTCCGACCGCTGTACCAAGCGGACGGCAGTGTGAACGAGGCAGAGTGCGGGCTGTACTGCCGCCCGGACCAGATCGCGGCGTGTGCATGGTCCACAGACATCGTGGGCACGGTCACACCGGAGGCTGCGGCACAGACCGGCCTTGCCGCGGGAACGCCGGTCATTACCGGTACCGGTGACTCCACGGCAGAGGCCATCAGCGTGGGTCTGGTGGAGCCGGGCACGGCCTTTTTTCAGTATGGCTCCTCGATGTTCTATTACTATTGTACGGATCACTTCGTAGGCAGCTATGTTTCGCCGCAGGGCAACGGCGCCCTCAAGGGTGGGAAGGCGTTTACCGTGCCGGGCACCTATTGTCTGGGCGACGGCACCAATGCGGCGGGCACATTGACCCGCTGGGTGCGTGACCTGCTGTACAGCAAAGAGCTGGACGCCGAAAAGCAGGGCGGCGAAAACGCCTACGCAGTGATGGCGCGGGAGGCGGCTGCTGTGCCGCCGGGCAGTGACGGGCTGATTATGCTGCCGTATATCTACGGTGAGCGAAGCCCCTTGCAGGACGCAGAGGCCACCGGAATGCTCTTCGGACTGAAAGGAACGCATGGACGGGCGCAGATCAACCGCGCTGCGCTGGAAGCCGTAGGCTATTCCACCTATCAGCACCTGCTGCTGTTTGAGGAGCTGGGGGTGCCGCCCCGGCGGATCATCACAGCGGGCGGCGGCACGAAAAACGCTGCATGGATGCAGATCATCTGCGACATGGCGGGAATGCCGCTGACCATTCCGGAGCCGTTCCAGTGCTCCAGCTACGGAGACGCCATGCTGGCGGCATTGGGCGTCGGTGCGCTGGAAAGTTTTTCCGCTCTGCGCGCCGCTTTACCGCAGGGCAGGATCTTGCAGCCGGACCGGAAAAATCATGAATTTTATCAGGAGCATTACCCGATTTTCCGGGATCTCTATCTGGAAAATCGGGACAGGATGCACAGAATGCAAAAATAAGGAGAAGACTGTCCTATGGTCATTGATACTCATATCCATCCGGCACTGTTTGCACCGATCTGTGAGGATCAGGAGCGCTTTCGCCGCCGCTGTGATGCCATGAATTATCATCTGATGAAGCCCTCCGACATGGCGCTGCTGCGCAAGCAGTATGCGCTTGCAGACATCGGACGGGTGGTGCTGCTGCCGGAGGACTGCTCTGTGGAGTCGGGGATGGTGGAGATCTCCAACGATGAGATCGCAAAGCTGGTGGCGCTGGATGCACAGTTCTATATCGGTATGGCTGCGGTGGACCCCCGCCGCCCCGATGCTGTGCAGGAGCTGGAACGTGCCTTTGCTGAGCTTGGGCTGGCCGGACTTGCAGTGAACACCGCACGGCTCAAAATGTACCCCATGGACGAGCGCCTTGTGCCGCTGTATGATCTGTGCCGCAAATACCACAAGCCGATCATCTTCCACGCCGGATTCTGTCTGGAAAATAACGCGCTGGCAAAGTATGCCCGCCCGATGGAATTCGAGGAGGTGGCGCTGCGCTGGCCGGAGGTCAATCTCTGTCTTGCTCATTTCGGCTGGCCGTGGGTGCAGGAGACGGCGGCTCTGCTGCTCAAGTACCCCAATCTCTACGCAAACACTGCACTGATGAACTTTGATGGTCCCTACCAGCTGTTTCCCAAAGTGTTCAAGCAGGACATGGGCGAATACTGGCTGGATCATAATCTGGCCGATAAGGTCATGTTCGGTTCGGACTCGCCCCGCATTCGCCCGGTGCGCAGCAAGCGGGGGCTGGACAGCGTGGAGATGCTGCCCGAGACGAGGGAAAAGATCTACTGGAAAAATGCAATGCGCTTTTTTGGATGGGAGGGCCAGAACAAATGAGATTTGAGCTGAAGGAAGTAAGCATCTGCGCAGAGAAGGAGTTTGAGCTGATCCGCATCACCGACCCGGTGCGTGAATTTGTGGCACAGACCGGAGTAAAGAACGGCGTCGTCTATGTCATCACGGAGCACACGACCACCGGCATCATGGTGAACGAGAACCTGCCCTGCGTGGAAAAGGATATTATGGAGACGCTGGACCGGATTGCGCCGGAAAACTATCCTTATCATCACAACCACTATCTGCCCACCTACGGCACCATCGGCGGCAATGCACCCGGCCATCTCAAGAGCCTGCTCACGGGGAACCACTGCGTTTTTCCGATCGTAGAGGGCAAGATCAAGCTGGGCAGCGCAGCGGATATTTATTTCTGCGAGTACGATGGCATCAAAAACCGCAAATATATGATCTACGTCATGGGCGAGTAAGGGGGCTGCGGAATGAAAAAAGCAATCGCAATGGCAGACAACTGCATTGATGTCTACTACCGGATGGACCGGTACTATCTGACAGGCAACAGCATCGACTTCGCCCTCAACTACAAGGCGCAGGGCGGCGATGTGACCGAAATGACCGTGCTGGGCAACGATGTCTTTGCAGATGCGCTGGTGGAGCGGCTGAAGCAGCGCGATATTCCGCTGCGGGTGCTCAAAAGGATCGACCGCCCCACCGGTATGGCAAAGATGGACCTCGTAGACGGGGACAAAAAGCATCTGGAATTTCACGGCAACGCCATGGAGGAGATCGAGCTTTCCGCGGAGGATATGGAATTTGTCAAGGGCTTTGACATCGTGTATGCAGAGCGCTGGGCAAAGGCAGAGCGCTATATCGCTGCGCTGCGCCAGCCGGGGCAGATCTGGGTCTACGACTTTTCGAAACGACTGGAGCAGCCCTCCAACGACGCGATTCTCCCCTATCTGGATTACGCCTTTTTCTCCTACGACAAGGATGATGACTATATCCGGGAATTTATGCGCCGCACGAAAGCGAAGGGCGCAGGCTGTGTGATCGCTATGCTGGGCGAGCATGGAAGCCTTGCCTACGATGGACAGAGATTCTATCAGCAGGCGGCGGAAAACGTGCCGGTGGTAAACACGGTGGGAGCAGGCGATTCTTATATCGCAGCATTCACCTACGGCGTGAGCCTTGGGGAGAGCATCCCGCAGTGCATGGCACGGGGCAAGGCCCTTGCGACCCGGATCGTGCAGCAGTTTGAGCCTTATTTACAGGAAAAGGAGCAATAACGATGGAACTCTCACAGTTGTGTGCAGCAAATTATCATTACAAGCGCTATACGCTGGATTATTTTCTGGAATCTGCCGAGCGGCTGGGCTATCAGTCTATCGAACTGTGGGCATCCGGCCCCCACCTCCATCTGGAGGATTTCGACGCTGCCCGTCTGGCTGAGCTGAACCGCAAGATCAAGGCACATCATCTGGCTCTGCGCTGCTTTACGCCGGAGCAGTGCGTGTATGCCATCAGCGTTTCTCATCCGGATAAGGTCTATCGGGACCGCACCGTGGACTTTTTCAACCAGCACATCGAAGCGGCCGTGCAGCTGGACTGCGACCACATGGTGGTATCCACCGGCTTTGCCTATCTGGATGTGGATGCAGAGGACGCGTTTGGCTGGTGTGCAGAGGCAATGGGACGCATTGCCCGCAAGGCAGAGCAGGAGGGCGTGACGCTGGCGGTAGAGCCTTTTACCAAGTACACCACCCACATCTGCAATGAAGCAAGCCAGCTGCGCCGTCTGCTGCGCACGGTCAACAGCCCGCGCCTTACGGGTCTGGCGGATACGGATGTCATCGCCACGACGGCGGTGGATACCTTCTCCACCTTCCTTGATGTGATCGGCCCGGAGAATCTGGGACACGTCCATTTTGTGGACGGCAACCCCGGCGGGCATCTGGTGCCCGGCGACGGCAATCTGGATCTGGACGGGGCACTGGAAAAGCTCAAGGCAATCCATTATACCGGTGCGCTGGGTCTGGAAGTGCTGGACCGCCGCTATGTCTTTGCCCCCGAAGCTGCGATGAAGCAGGCGATGGACTGGTATAAGGAAAGAATATAAACGCGCGAAAACCGGAAGAAGCGTATTTTATGAGATGCAAATTGCCTCGTGGAAAAAACAATCCGGGATTTACGCTGAAAATACATAGATATATTCTTAAAATGATACCTTCTTCATCATACCATTCTCCTTAAAAGGCAACCTCCCTTCCGACGATCACAGTGTCAGAAGGGAGGCTGTTTTTTTAGCGGACTTCATTTCCATAAAGCTGATGTTTAGCGAAAGTGCCCCTAAGAAACCTTGTTTTTTGGGGGCGCTTTTTGTACAATAAAGCAAAGCGACTCACAACAACGATAAAGGACATTTGGAATGGAAAAAACAGAACTGCGATATCAGGCTTACCTTCAGATATTGAAGGAAGAACTCATCCCTGCCATGGGCTGCACCGAACCCATTGCGGTGGCCTATGCCGCCGCCGTGGCCCGGAAGACGCTGGGGGCCGTGCCGGAGCGTGTGTGCGTCGGGGCCAGCGGCAGCATGATCAAGAACGTGAAGTCCGTCATCGTGCCCAACACCGACAACCGTAAAGGTCTGGAAGCTGCGGCCGCTGCGGGCATCGTGGCGGGCCGCCCGGAACAGAAGCTGGAGGTCATCGCCGACGTGACGCCGGAGGAAACGAAAGCCATCCTTGCCTATCTGGACCAGACCGAGATCACGGTCGAGCATGTGGACAATGGCGTGACCTTCGACATCATCGTGACGGTCTGGAAGGGCGGGCACTCGGCCCAAGTGCGGATCGCAGTCTTCCACACCAACATCGTCCACATGGAAAAGGACGGCGAAGTGCTGCTGGACCTGCCCGTTCACGGCGACGAGGAGGAAAATCTGACCGACCGCAGTCTGCTGGATATGGAGCACATCTGGGACTTCGCCAACACGGTGGACGTCGAGGACGTGAAGCCCATTCTGGACCCCCAGATCAAATACAATATGGCCATTGCCGAGGAGGGCTTGCGGGGCGATTACGGCTGTCTCTTATACACATCTCCGAGCCCACGAGACACTCGCTAATCTCG
>ENA-UAON01000460-UAON01000460.1-human-gut-metagenome-genome-assembly--contig:-NODE-460-length-16407-cov-4.675269_pt1 | contig 16407 bp, 10 predicted proteins | sample MGYA00243469_ERZ654557 | MGnify/ENA primary metagenome ERZ654557 (study PRJEB26926, sample SAMN06164571) | human gut metagenome | biome: ENVO:00009003; feature: ENVO:2100002; material: ENVO:00002003...
TCGGAGATGTGTATAAGAGACAGATACCAGCCTGTGAACTGAGCACCTTTTTTGACAGGTTCGGCAAGATCTGCACTTTCGCCTTTGTCAAGTTCTAACGGGTTAAGGCTGCTGTTTTCGCCGCCGTTGAGAACGTAATCGAACCTTGCTTTATCCCTTGAAGTTACTTTTGCGGAAACTGTGGAATTTTCAGTGAAAACGGTATCGCCATTCACCGGTTCGCCGTTGCGATACCAGCTCAGAACGCAGCCTTGCTGGACGTTCACGTCAGGGAAAATTACCTTTCCTGCATAGTCTGAGCACACTTCTATGGTCTGCGTTACGGCGTCGAAGGTTATTTTATGGGACGGCTGCTCGCTATAGGAGGTCTGTCTTACAAGGCTGTCCTCTAACGTCCACTTGCCGCTGTCTTTGAACTTATCTCCGTAGGTATTCATTGCATATGCACCCTGCGACATAGCCTGACCTGCTGACAGGCTCGAAACGCTGCTGTCGCTGTTTGCACTATAGCAGCCTGAGGCGTTCACAACGGTCATGGAGATATCTCTGCCGCCCAAAAAGGCATTCGTACCTTTGGTGCTGTTTTCGCTTATGTTTGAGGAGCACTCGGTAATGATACCGCAGGCTGCTCTGCCAACTATGCCGCCTGAATAGACGCTGCCTGAAACTGTTCCGTCAAATGTGCAGGCTCTCACTGCCTCGCCTTGTGCAAAGCCGACTATTCCGCCTGCATAGTTTCCTTTCACTGTGCAGTCTTTCAGGGAGATGTTATTTATTTTTGCACCATATTTAATATTTGCGAAAAGCCCTGAATAATCGCTTGCGGATATAACGGCGTTTTTGATAACGTGGCCGTTGCCGTCAAAATAGCCCATAAAGGCATTGGAATAGTTTCCCACCGGTGAGATAGTTTTTCCGCCGAAATCAAGGTCAGACTCAAGGGTAACGAGCTTGCCCTCAAAAGTTTCGCCGTTCGTGACACTCTTTGCAAAGCTTTCCCACTGGCTTTCGTTTGTGATAACGAGAGCCTCGTCATTTTCCTTGGCGGCTGACTTCAAAAGCTTTTCAGCGTTTTTGATATCGTTCTTCGAGGCATTTTCATCGGCAATGACTTTTCTTGCGTTGTTCGCCTCCCTCTCACAGCCTGTGAGCGTACCGTACTTGGCAAGGGCGTTTTCAAGTCCGCTCTTGTCGGGCTTTGCGGTATCGTCTGTATAGGCATAGATAAAGAAGTTTCCCATAGAATCATCATTGCCGGCTTTAACGTCTGTCCAATATCTGCCGTTGATAGATATATAGCTTTGACCTGCTGTCGCTTTTGATGTTTTGCCGCTTTCTGCGACAGCATAGCCTCTGTTATCGTCGCCGCTGAATTTTATCACAACGGAGTAGCTTTCGCCCTTTTCAAGGAGCACGTCCTCAGGGATATCAACGGTATAAAATCCGTTTGCGGACACTGAGCCGCTCACCTGCGATTCAAGGACTCCCACCGGGCTGCCTGAGGAAACGTCAGAATAAATGCTCAGGGTATAATCTGCACTGCCTGTTTTGCCAACATACACAAAGCCTGCTTTATCGAGCTTTTCGCTTTCCTTGGCGGTGAAAACGTTGGCGGCGTATACCGCTCCGTCATTGCTGGCGTTCACCATATAGCCTGTCATTTTGCTGTAAAAGTATGTATTATCGCAGCTTTTTTCAAAATCATAGCAATTCCACTGACCAAATTCTTTCTGATTATAGGATATCCAATAATAGCCGTCGTTATCCTGATCTGCACCCCACGAGCCTTTCACGAGCCATGCTCCGTTATGTTCAGGGGTATATTTGAAATTATCTTTGCTATAGTTATCGTCCCAGCCAACGATAGTGACGGCGTGGTTGATGACGGTGTTCTCGTCAGTGTCAGGGTTATAATATGCGGTATTATCCTCGTTCATATAGCCTGTTCCTGCGAAGTAGCTGGCGGACACTGCACCCAGTTCTTGTATCTTCTGCTTGACCTCGGTGGCGTTTGAAAGCTCCATAGCGTAGTTGAGCCTATACTCGCTGACGTTTTTCTTATCCTCGGAAACGGTCATATTTTTAGTTCCGTAGGCAAGGAACGGTTCATAGTCCTCATAGCAAAGTCCCTGACCGTTTGCAAAGGCTGAGGCTGCAAAGAGCCAGTTTCCGCCTGAGACGAAATCATCTGTGCCTGTGGCAGTGCCTGAATTTGAGGACAGCACCAATGCAGGTACGGAAAAATCCACTGACGGGTTTTCAAGGTCCTTTTTTATAAGGTCCTGTTCTGCACAGGCGAGTGCTGAAAACGCCCAGCATGAGCCTGTTGTTGCCTGAGTTTTAACAGTGGTGAGCTCGCCTGAGTTTCTTGGGTCATAGGCAGAGGGCAGCTTTGCGGCTGCGGCTCTTGCAAGCTTTTTGGTCTGATAGCTGCTCACAGAGCTTTTTGAAATGCCCTCCACCTCATAGCCGTAGCCGTTATCGGTGATATTCACAGGGTTTATCTGAAAGCTGTCCTGCTCTGCGGCAAGGACTATGGTCTGTGCTGACAACTGGAAAGTCATGAGCAAGGCGGTACAAAAGCCGGCTATGCCTTTGAGTTTTTTCATTTTCAGTCCTCCTTTTTATCAGGTTATGGTTATCTTTCTTGTATACTCATTAGAAACGCATCTGCCAAAGGCTGCTGTTTCTCTAAGTCTTACGGCGTTCTTTTCAAGGAATGCCACACGCTTTGCATAATCTGAGATATTCTCAAGCTTTTTCAGCGAGGTATCATACTCAAGCGTTCTGTTTTCAGCCTGAGCAAGTATGCGTGTGCCTGTGCGGTTAAAGGCGAGTATCCTGCCGTATGGCACTTGTCGGATATCGTCTTTTCTGATGCCGAGAACAAGGTGCAGCACCATTCTTCTCACTCTTGCCATGGTGATATTTTTTGACTTTATACGCTGCTCGAATATATCCATGGTTTCAGGGCAGGAGCTTGCGACAGACATAAATCTGTTTGCAAGGTGCTCGTCGCAGTCAGGAAGGGCGAGAAAATCCTCTCTTGAGGCTGTGCACAGTTTGAAAAGCACTTCTCTGCCTGCCTGCTGGGTAAATGACGGTGTGCAGCCCTCAAAGTCATAAGGAACGAACCTTTGCCAGTCGCCGCCCTTTTTTATAAGCTCTCTGATATGGGAGGCAGAGGCAAAATTGCCCGACTCAGCCTGAGAATCATGTGCCACCGCCTCACGTTTTACGGCATAAGGCATGAGCCATGGTGCTATCCTTTTTGCAGCTTTTATATACTCTACTGCAAGGACATTGTTCGGAGAGGCAAATATATCCTTGGCGGTCTTTCCATAAAGCCCTATAGACGCCTCATACATAGCCTGAGGGTAGGTCTTGCCCTGTGACAAAAGCTCCCTTACCTGCTGTGAGTTTTCAAGCATTGCGGATATTTCCGCTGCCTGCTCAAGTGCGTTCCTGTCGCTGCTTTCACAGCCGAAGGATAACATTGTTACAACGTCCTCGCCAAGTCCTGCAAGGAGTCTTACTGCACTTCTCGCAAAAACCTCGCTGTTTGAGCAGGAAAACGGGCAAGGCAGCTCAATAACAAGGTCTGCTCCGTTCCTTATTGCCGCCTGTGCTCTGTCATATTTTGAGAACACTGCTAACGAGCCACGCTGGACGCAATCGCCGCTCATGACGGCGACTATGCCCTCTGCACCGGCACGTCTTGTCGCCTGTATCTGATATTTATGCCCGTTATGGAACGGGTTATATTCCGCTACTATTCCCGCAATTTTCATTTTTTTACTCCTCTTTCTACCCTATGCTATTTTTATTCTGTATTTCAAAAGCTTACTGCGAATTATGATACAATGTGTTACGGCGTGGTAAAAAAATTGTGCAATATGTATATTTATGAAAAAAGCTCTTGAAATTTATCATTAATATTGATATACTATAAGTATATGATATTATGGGCTTAAAGTCAAGGCAATATTGCACAATTATTGCGTATATCGTCTGACAAAAAGGGGCCTGTTATCTGACACATTATAAATCGGGAGGAGATTTTTCCAATGAAAATCTTAGTTGTAAACGCAGGTTCATCATCTCTTAAATATCAGCTCCTTGATATGAAAGACGAGTCAGTCATTGCAAAGGGCAACTGCGACCGTATCGGTATCGACGGTCATGTAAGTGCAAAGACAGGCGACGGCAGACATATCGAAGAGGATTGCGATTTTCCTACTCACACTGAGGCTTTTGAAAAGCTCGTTGAGGTACTCACATCAGGCGAGACAAAGGTCATCGACTCTATGTCTGAGATATCGGCAGTTGGTCACAGAATAGTTCAGGGTGCTGAGATATTCAAGGAAACTTGCCTTGTTACTGACGAGGTTATCGACCAGATCGACGCACTGGCTGAGCTTGCACCTGTACATAACCACCCACACGCTCTTGCACTGAGAGCCTGCAAGGCTGTTATCCCTGAGGGCACACCGCAGGTAGTTGTATTCGACACAGCTTTCCACTCAACAATGCCAAGAAAGGCTTATCTCTATGGTCTGCCATATGAGTGCTACACTGATCTTCATGTAAGAAAATACGGTTTCCACGGAACATCACACAGATTCGTTTCAGGCGAGCTTGCAAAGGTAATGGGCAAGCCTATAGAGGAGCTCAAGATAGTTTCATGCCACCTCGGAAACGGTTCTTCTATCACAGCTATCAACGGCGGCAAGTCTGTTGACACATCAATGGGATTCACTCCTCTTGACGGTCTTGTAATGGGCACACGCTGCGGTTCTGTTGACCCTTCAGCTGTTGACTATGTTGAGAAGAAAATGGGCTTTACACCTGACCAGATGACAGAATACATGAACAAGAAGTCAGGATTCCTTGGTCTGTCAGGCATCGGTTCTGACAACAGAGATATTCAGGCTGCTGCAAGCGAGGGCAACGAGAGAGCTCTTATTGTAAGCGAGATATTCGCTTATCAGATCAAGAAGTTCATCGGTTCATACGCTGCTGCAATGAACGGTCTTGACGCTGTTATCTTCACAGGCGGTATCGGTGAGAACGCACCTGAGGTAAGAGCTGCTGCTTGCTCAAATCTCGATATCCTCGGTATCCACATTGACGCTGAGAAGAATCTCTGCCGTGGAATCCTCAAGGAGATCTCCACTGACGAGTCTAAGACAAAGGTTTACGTTATCCCTACAAATGAGGAACTTCTCATTGCTAGAGATACACTGGCACTTATTTCTAAGTAATATTTCAGATAACATCAAGGACGGCTTTCTTATGAGAGCCGTCCTTTTTTTCATAAAAAAGGCACAGGAGAAGTTTCCTGTGCCTTGATTTGTTTGATAAGACCGCCAATTTTCATGTAGGGGCTGGCGCCCTCGACAGCCCGATTTTGAGAGTGTAAAAGTTTGAATTATCACGAAGTTTTGTGGGTTGACGAAATATCGAGAAGTGGGACGTCGTATTTCTGCAAAGCAGGAATTGCGTCGCTCCACTACATATTTGTTTGAATGTACGATATTGACTATATACGTTTTCCAAACACCATTGTATCAGGTCTTAACGCCTGAGAACTGGGTCTGATAAAGTCTATAGTAACAGCCCTTTGCTGCAAGCAGCTGCTCGTGGCTGCCCTCTTCTACCACCTGACCGCCGTCGATAACGACTATCTTATCGGCGTCACGGATAGTGGAAAGTCGGTGAGCGATAATAAGGGAAGTCCTGTTTTTCATCAGTGCCACCATTGCGGACTGAATGTGCATTTCAGTTCGGGTATCGACAGAGGAAGTCGCCTCGTCGAGAATAAGTATCTTAGGGTCTGCAAGGACTGCTCTTGCTATGGAAAGCAGCTGACGCTGTCCCTGAGAAAGGTTCGAGCCGCCTTCTGCGAGGACGGTATCATAGCCCTCGGGAAGTCTTTCGATGAACTCGTCTGCATTTGCAAACCTTGCGGCCGCCTTTATTTCATCAAGGGTAGCATTTTCTCTGCCGTAGCGGATATTCTGCTCTATGGTGTCTTTGAAAAGCACGGTATCCTGCAAAACTATGGCTATGGAACGTCTGAGCTTGTCTTTCGGGATATCGTAAATACTCTGACCGTCAACGGTTATCTCGCCGCTGTCAACAGGATAAAATCTTGTGAGGAGGTTCACTATGGTGGTCTTTCCTGAGCCTGTTGCACCGACAATGGCTATTTTCTGACCTGCTTTCACCTCAAGGTCAAGGTCTTTGAGCACCTGTTTTTCAGGAACATATGAGAAATCTATATGCTTGAAACTGATATCGCCTTTTACGTTCTCGACCTCAAAATCAGCTGTGCCCTCGTCGGTTTCCTTATCGGCGTCCATGACCTCAAAGATACGCTCTGCACCGGCTATGGCGGTCTGAATGTTTGCAAACTGGTTGGCTATCTCATTGATAGGACGTGAGAACTGCTTTGAATAGAGTATGAAAGCCTGAATAGTTCCCACTGTTATAATGCCCTTTATTGCGAACCAGCCGCCGAAGGCTGCGATAAGGATAAAGCCGAAGTTGGATATTAAGTTCATGCAAGGGCCCATTACACCACCGAATATCTGAGCTTTTATGCCGCATTTTTTCAGATCGTTGCTCATTTTCTCGAACTTGTCAACAGCGTCCTGCTCCTTGCCGTAGGAAACCACAGTTCTATATCCGACTACCATTTCCTCAACTTCGCCGTTTATCTCACCTAAGAGCACCTGCTGTTTGATAAAGTATTTCTTCATATACTTTGTGAGAACGCCTGAAACGAATATAGTGAGAAATACGGTAGACAGGGATATGAGCGTGAGCAGAGGGGAATACAAAAGCATTATGACAACTGTTCCCACAATGGTGAGCACACCTGAGATAAGCGAGCCTATAGACTGGGAGATGGTTGTGGAAATGTTCTCGACATCGTTGGTCATACGGCTCATTATATCGCCGTGACTATGGGTATCGAGATACTTTATAGGCAGTCTTACAAGGCTTGAGAACAAGTCTTTACGCATGGTCCTGACGGTGAACTGGGAAAGCTTTGCGGAGAAGATGCCCTGCATATAGGTGAACAATGAGGAAAGCAGATAGACTGCACCAAGACCTATGAGCGTTCTGCCAAGTGCACCGAAGTCAACGCTTGTTTTCTTTTTCGTGAGGGTAATGCAGTCGATAGCGATCTGCTGGATAGACGGTGCGGCAAGGTTGAGCAGAGTTATGATGAGCATTACTCCGATAAGTGCGAAAAACAGATATCTGTTCCTGCCTATATAGCCGATAAGCTTTTTAAGGGTGTTCTTTGCGTCCTTAGGCTTTTCCATTGTGAGCCTTGCACCGTGCGGTCCGCCTGGCTTTCTTCCGCCGGGTCCCATTTGAGGCATTGGAGGCATTACACTTCACCTCCTGACGTTTTTACCTGTGAGGCGTAGATATCCTGATATACCTCGCAGGTCTTTAGCAGATTTTCATGAGTATCGCAGGCACAAAGCTTGCCGTGGTCAAGGACGGCTATCCTATCGCAGCTTTTCACGCTTTGGATACGCTGTGCGATTATGATAAGGGTCGTGCCGCTCATTTTTTTATCTATCTCAGCACGGAGCTTTGCCTCTGTACCGAGGTCGAGGGCTGAGGTGGAATCGTCAAGAATGAGTATCTCAGGGTTTTTGAGCACTGCTCTTGAGATAGACAGTCTTTGTTTTTGACCGCCTGACAGGGACGCACCCTTTTCGGCTATCATGCCGTCATAGGCGGCAGGTATTTTCTGTATGAACTCATCAGCCTGTGCTGCCTGTGCGGCGGAAATGACTTCTTCATGGGTGGCGTTTTTGTCGCCCCATTTTATGTTGTCCTCAACTGTGCCTGAAAACAACTCGCTTTTTTGCAGGACTATTCCAACTTTCTTTCTAAGTTCATCAAGCTTACAGTCCTTGACGTTCACGCCGTCAACGAGGACTTCTCCTGCTGTGCAGTCATAAAATCTTGGGATAAGGTTCACAAGGGAGGATTTTCCTGAACCTGTTGCACCAAGAATGGCAACGCTCTCTCCTGACTTTATATCAAGGGTAAGGTCTGAGATAACAGGTCTGCCCTTTGTTTCAGGATAGGAGAATGAAACGTTTTTAAAGCTGACTGTGCCCCCTGTTTTATCTGCAAGGGAAACGCTGCCGCTTTTTATAACAGGGTCAGTTTCAAGGACTTCTCTAAGTCTTGCGGCTGAGGCCGACGCCTTTGCAAGGGTCTGGAACATCATTGACATCATCATTACGCCATGCAAGACCTGAGTAAGATATGTGATAGCCGCCATGACCTCGCCGACCTTCATAGCTTGTGCCTGCACCTGCCAGCCGCCTATGAGGATAACGGCGATAACAGACAGGTTGAGTATTATCATAAGCAGAGGCTGCAATATCGCCATAAGGGTCTGGACACGGAGGTTTGATTCCATAAGTCTTATATTTGCATCTTCAAAACGCTTTTGCTCTGTATCCTCTCTCACATACGCTTTTACGACTCTTGCACCTGTGACGTTCTCCTGTACCACGGAGTTCACGGTATCCAGTCTTTTAGCAACAACAGAGTAATAAGGGTTAGCCTTTCTGAGAATTATTATCATCATGACTATCTCGATAGGCAGTGCACAGAGAATTATGATACCGAACCTGACGTTCAGGGTGAGCATCATGATTATTCCACCGAAGAACAGCAGGCTGTCACGCACCAACATTCTCAGCAGGAAGTCCACCATTTGCTGAATGGCGGTTATATCCGCTGTAAGACGTGTTACCAGCGAGCCTGTTGTGAACTTGTCGGTCTGTTCAAAGGAAAGCCCCATGACACGCTTGAAAACGTCCACACGCAGATCTCGTGAAAAGCTTTGCGAGGCTATTCCGCCGAACGCAGACGCTGCGATTCCGCAAGCTCCGCCGCCGATAAGGACAAGGAGCATAAGAAGTCCCGTCCTTATGATAAGGTTCATATCCTGCCCCAGCACGCCGTCGTCAACTATCTTCGACATCAGCTTTGGCTGGAGAAGGTCTCCTAGTACTTCGCCCACCATGGACAGTGGCGTGAGCACCGCAAAAAGTGCATAAGGCTTTAAGTATTTGCTTAGTTTTACTTTCAAAGCAGTTCCTCCTAAAAATATATTTCAGGCTACTTATACGCAGGATAGTTTGATATGTACGTTCGCAAAGCACAAGCATTGCGAGCGAACGCTGTTCGCCCATACACAAAGCCACTGTAGGGGAATGGCATAATTTCTGCGTTGCAGAAATATGACAGCCCGATGCTCTGTTTTTGCTATCCTCATTCAATATATCCCTGCTGGTGACAAGGCTACGCCCAAGGCATAACCTTTATCACAGCCTAATTGTGCATTATCTCAAGTTCCTCAGAAAGTTCCTGAGCGGTCATTTTCCTGCTGAGAGAACCTTTGTCTATCACTATGGTCACAGGTTCTTTTCCGTGGATATCGAACCAGTTGTCAGAGAACACGCAGTCGGCAGTTTTCAGGCTGAGGCAGACGCTTTTGGCGTAATTCTCGGCACAGAATGTCAATGCGAACTTATCCTCGCTTTCGGAAATGCCATAGGTTATCTTTGGCTCAAGGAAGGTAAATTCTTTCGGGCGGACAAAGAGAGTTGTGCCAAAACTCAGCACTCTGCCATTTTCCATAATGGAATATTCGAGATATTTTTCACGGCGGTCGGTGCGGCTGACAAGCTCCTGTGAAAGGTCTATGTCAAGGACGTTTTGTGCGGTAAGAGCCGGAACGTTCACGGACTTTTCGCCGCTCTGCAAAATTTCTGCTTTGTTGTTTCTCAGCGTCCATTTTACCACGCCCTCAAAGGCTGTCATGCGTTCGTTGGATATATTGAGCACAGGCTTTTCTCTATGGCTGTCGTCGCAGGAAATAAGGCATGGGGCGTAGAAACGCTTTGCATAATAATGCAGGCCTTTCCACCTGCCGAAATAGTCGATACTTGACCATGAGATAACAGGGTTTGAATCGTTCACCTGCCAATATGCAGATCCCATACATCTGCCTCTCGCTCTTCTCATATGCTCAACATTTGAGCGTATGCAGTCTGCCTGAACGAGCTGCGAGGAATAGATGAGCTGTTTGAAATCGTAAGGATATCTCACCATTTGTGCAAGATAATACATTATCTTCTCGTTGCCCTGAACGCACTTCTGATGTGCCGCCATAACCGGTGAGCAAAGGTCAAAGTCGCCCTTTGTTTCGTCGGCAAAGGCACGGCAGGTCTTTATATCAGGCAGGCTCTCAAAGCCATACTCCGAACAGAAACGGTAATAGAACTCTCTGAAAGCCTCGATAGGTTTGAAGTTATGCCAAACGTCCCAATAGTGCATATCGCCTGCATGGTTCGATGATGCGTCCTTAAAGCCGCCTCCTGATGACGGTGAGGAAGGCCAATAGAATGTATTTTCGCACGTGTCATACTCTTTGAGCACCTGAGGAATGATATCTTCAAAAATGATAAGATAGTCACGCTTTGCCTCTTCGTCCTCAGGGAGGCCCCAATACTCCCAGGCAGATTCTATCTCGTTGTTGCCGCACCACAGACCAAGGGACGGGTGGTTTCTCAGGCGGATAACGTTATCCTTTATCTCGCCACGGACGGCTTTTTCAAACTCCTCCGTGAGCAGATATGCGGAGCAGGCGAACATAAAGTCCTGCCATACTATGATACCGTTCTCGTCGCAATAGTCATAGAAATATCCGTCAGGATAGTAACCGCCACCCCACACTCTGATGAAGTTATAGTTTGCGGCTTTACAGTCTGCAAGGAGCTTTCTTGTTTTCTCTTCGTTACAGCGTGTGACAATCTGATCTTCAGGGATATAGTTCGCACCCATTGCGAATATCTTCACGCCGTTGTTTATAAAGCAGAACTCCTCGCCCCACCGGTCTTTTTCACGGCTGACGGTGAGCGTTCTAAGACCTATCCTCTGAGCGTTTTCATCTGCGGCACTGCCCTTTTCGTCATACAAGGTGACAACGCACTTATAGAGGGGCTGTTCGCCGTAGCCGTTCACCCACCAAAGCTGAGGGTCGTTTATCACAAGTTCAGTTTCATAATATTCTGCACTGCCTTCCAGGCTTATATCAGCTTTTGCGGCGATGTTGCCCTGTGGGTCGGATATCTCCACCATAGCTTTTTTACAGCCGTGGTTTTCTATATGCACAAGCACTTTCAAAGTCACTTTGTTCTCGGTATGTTTCTGGCTGTAGTAGACGTCAAGTATACGTCCGTCCTGTGGGATAACAAGAGATACCGAACGCCATATGCCCATATCAGGGAGCATTGGACCCCAATCCCAGCCGAACATACAATGGGCTTTTCTTATATGGGTATAGCCCGTCATGGTGGAATCAACGCCCCACAAATGACGTTTTTCGTCCATTTCTTTTATATATTGGTTCGGGGATTTTATCTTCACGATGAGGGTATTTTCGCCCTCTTTCAAAATGCCGTGGACCGGAAACTCCCATATGCAGTGCATATTGTTCGCTCTGCCAAGATGAACGCCGTTGAGATACACATTTGCTATGGTATCAATGCCGTCAAAGTGCAAAATGGTATTCTCACAGTCTGCGGCGGTCTTATCTGCACTGAAAACTGTTTCAAAGTCATAGTCATCATCACATATCTGTGTTGAGATATACTCGTTTTCACGGTAATACGGGTCGGGTATCTTTTTATAGTCAAGCAGGGTCTTATACACAGAGCATGGTACTTTGCAGTCAAAACTCTCCTGCGTGCCTGCTTTTTTCATTTTCCAGTTATCGTTAAGGCTTACTGTTATACTCATTATTTTTCTCCTTATTTATTCATGGACGCAGAAAAGGTTGTTTTCCCACGCAGGATAGTATTTTTCCTGACGGATATAAAACTTATAGCCTTTGCAAAGGCTGTTTATATAAAGCGGCAGGGTGATATAATCATACGGTCTGTGATACAAGGCACAGCATATTTTCGGGGAATAGCGTGAAATAGTGTTCCTGCTGCCTTTTAAAGCCTCAAGGTCTGCACCCTCAACGTCATATTTCACATAGGTACACTTTTTTCCTGCAAGGATACTGTCAAGACTTCTTGCACGGACCTTTTTACCTGCGGCGTCTACTCTGCCCTGTCTGCCTGCACCGCCTGCAAAGCTAAGTTCGGTATCTACGCTCCATGCGGCGGCGTTATAAAAGCTTATATCGTCATATGCAATGAGATTTCTCAGGCACTTCTGAAAATTCTTGCGTTCAGGTTCAACGGCATATATCTTCTCATATTTTCCACCTGTGCGTGAGATAAGCTCGCTGACGGTATCACCTGTATACGCACCAAGGTCGCAATACGTTTCGGTTTCACTCAGTGGCAATATCTCCGTTATCTTATCCTTATCAGTAAAGATCTCACGGAGATAAAAAAGCTTTCCTGTTATCTTGAACGCTGTCAGTTTTTCAAAGGTCTGTTTTGAAAGCTCGTCCGAAAAGAGATCATAAGCCTTTTCAGCCTCTGTGAACATGGAAAGGAACTTATCCTTGCTGAAATTCTCCTCTCCTGCGACACACATTTCAGGGACTATGACCTCGTGGCGTTTTTCGATATTGTCTATACGCTCCATTATCTCAGGCAGGCTTGTGCCAAATCCAAGCACGACGGTCATATCGCCGCACTGATCCTCTGCCTGTGCCAAGGTGACTACTTTATATTCTCTGAAACTTTGTCCACGGACAAAATCGTCGCTGGCAAAAATGCCTGCACAGCTTATGCCGAGCCTGTCAAATTCATCAAGGAGTTTTTGTGCTCCGTCGCCCATGCCATAGATAAAAACAGGCTTTTCACAGGCTTTGAGCCTATCCCAAGAACTTTCAAGGGACTGAAAATACTCTTTTGAAAACATTCACACTTTCCTCTCCAAAAAAGGCTCTCACAGAAAATTCTGCGAAAGCCCCTTATTCTTACTAGCTCTTTTAGAAATCGTCGTCGTGAAGATCGAAGTCGTCATGGTCATGTAAATGACCGTCACCACCGACCATATCTCTTCCTCTTACACGGTATTTATCACGGTTTATGTTGATACACTTATCAAGCTGTGCAAGGACATCTCTCGGTGCTTTTATGGACTTGACTTCCTTGACAGGCGTATCAACGTCCTTTACATTCATTACTATAGTGCCGCAGCCGAACATTCTCTGTCCAAACGGCAGAACAAGCTTTTTATCCACCACCCTGTAAAGATCAAGCTCGTCCTCCTCGATGCTGAGAAAACCTTTGCGTGTTATGAACTTATCCTCTGTAAGAAAATATCTAGTGAATGATATCGGCAGACCGAAAATTGTTCTTTTCTTATCCGTCCAGATATAATTGATGACGTCTTTTTTCATAAACGACGCAGCCTCCCTCAACATAATTTATAATTTTATAGATTATATTTTACCACGCTATACGGCTTTTGTCAAGAATTTCTCCATTGTAAAGGCAAAACAAAATACCACCAGCAACGATTTTTTCTAAATCAGCTATAAATTATTAATAAATATATTTTCGCAGATTTTATTTCACTGCATATTAATATTTTATTAATTATTGTCGCTAAATTCGACGATTTTAGACATTTTTCTCGACAGAAACGCAATGTAAAATTGATGTAAAATATATCAAATTGATTATTTGTTCATACAAAACGATATTTCAACCGACGCATTTACGCATAAATCACGGAATTTGTCTAAATTATCCTCGAAAAATTCTTTTAAAAATCGGGCAAGACCGACGATTATGTATATTCTGTTGCGAATAGTTTTCTAATGTTTAAAAATTCATCTATAAAAAGGCAAAAATTAAGTAAAAAACTTGAAATTCAAACGCAAAGATGATATACTGCAAATGTAAGAAATGACACAAGAAAAAAAATAAAAAAGCGGAGGACGATGTAAAATGTGTAAAAATGACGTGATCAAAATTCTTGTCGGAAGTCTTAATCAGTCTGGCATGAAGGTAGCAGAGTATCTGAAAACGCAGGGGTATGGCGTTACTCAGACAGACTACAACCCGCTTGAGATCCAGCTGGAGGTGCTGAAAAGCAGACCTGATTTTCTGATAGTATCAGAAATAACGGAATTTCCTTATCAGCTGTGCAAAAATCTCAAAGGCGTATGCCCAAAACTGAAAATCATAATGCTCTCTGACAGAAAAACCGACAATGGCAGCAACGGTCTTGCAAAATATGCTGACAGGATAATAAAAAGCCCTCTAAGTTGTACAGACATAAGAAATGCCATTAGACAGCTTTCAAGCTCAGACGACGCTGCAAGTCCGAACATTACCATAACTCGCAGCGAACCTGATGTTGGCGACACAAAGGAGGATATACATTCTGCTATAACTTTTGTCATGAAACGCCTGTGCATAACGCCAAACTATAACGGCTATGAGTACATAAGAGAGGCAATAAAAATGGCTTTGAAAACAGACAAGAACAACAGACGTGTCACCAAGGTCATTTATCCTGAGATAGCCGCTGCTCACGGTGTAACTGCCGCAAGCGTGGAAAGGAATATGCGGACTGCCATACGAAAGGGCTGGGATAAATCTCAGGACAAGGACAAAGCCGAGATATTCGGAAACTTTGCCATAAAGCCTGACCACTACCCTACCAACAGCGAATTTATATTCGTTACTGCCGAATATATCGGCAGCAGGTATCAGTCTGATAACAGTCTGTCTGCCTCATCTGATATATCCAAAGGCAGGACAATGATGATCTAACAAGAAGAAAGCCGCCGTGCTATCCATGCACAGCGGCTTTTTCTATATGAACGAAGTTCCCCGCAGCAAATGAACACGGGCTGCCCTGCGGACGCAGAATCTCAGCTGCGTCACCCGTATCACCAAGTAACTGCCGCCGCAAGCTCTCCGTTATCTCATTTTATGCCGAGGTCTTTTTTATGACACAAAAAAGCGTACCGAATATCGGTACGCTCAATGTTTAAGTAAAAGCCGCCTTGCCGTCGCACAGCCGATAAACCCGCTATAAAAGCAGGGTGGGTAAAACAGCCTGAAACTTTCACGCTCCCTTCGTCCGTTGCCGAAACGGCATATGCGGTCTCGGACGGGAGGTCTGCAATCCTTTTCCAGAGTCTGAATCCCTTTTTAGAAGTGTTGGATTTATAATAACTGTGCTTGTTCGCACAAGGCAGGAAACTTTTCTGTTACTTAGTATATCACAACACATAAGCAATATCAATAGGTAATTTCAGCAAAATGATGTACATAAAATTGTACAATTTACATATTGACAAGCCTATTTGCTGAGATAAAATCCTTATGACAGATGATCGTGATCGTGGCAGCCACAACCGCAGCCGCACTCGCCGTCTTCTTCGTCATCATCGTCAAACTCGAACATTTCCTCGATACGCTCCATAAAAATCTGGCCTATCTTCTCATACTCGTCATCATCTTCGATAGAGGCAAGTATCTCGTCATTGTTCTCGTCATACTCAGCCTTGAGTATCACAACGTCGCCTGAATCCTCAAGTGCCTCGTCGCCGTTCTCATAATAAGGAGTGAGAGCATAATACTTCTCGTCCTCATATTCCATTGCATCCAGCAGCTCAAAGGTCTGCTTATTACCATTTTCGTCCTCCAGCTCGTAGAGGTCCGGCAGAAACTCGTTATCCATAATTATCCTCCTAACATGATCTTGTGCGGTATATCAGCACGTTTTGGTGCGATATATCGGAAAAATCAGAACAGAAAGGCTGTTTCTGACCACCGCAACACTTTAATTATACTACACTGCAAAATCAAAGTCAAGCGGTTTTTGTAAAAGTAATATTAAATATAAAAATCACAAAAAAGTTGAGAAAAACTATTGACAAGTAACAAAAGATGTGATATAGTATAGTCAAGGAAAAACAAAGAGCCAAACAAAAGCAGACAACAGGGTTCGCTGAAACGGTCAACGGTCTGACGATACAGTAACGATTTCAGAGGGCACGGCAAAGCGAAGTAAGGCAAAAGGTTTTCCTTATATATCACAGGCAGATCGGTGGACACAGCATATACCCGACACTAGGTACACTACAGTTCAGCAGGCGGGCAGGCTCATCGGATACCTAATGAGATATGAAAGGAGCGAGTCCAATGGACGCATCAGAGATCCAGGAGAGTATCCATAGGCTCGGCAATTTCTTAAAGTAATAAAGGATCAAGACGCAGACGAATGGGCTGACAGGAATCCAGACATATATGATTTACACAGGAAGAAATTGCAGGGTTTGATGGATAAGTCACAGCATAGAGTTACTGCAATTTAAGGACTGTCTCTTATACACATCTCCGAGCCCACGAGACACTCGCTAATCTC
>ENA-UAON01000511-UAON01000511.1-human-gut-metagenome-genome-assembly--contig:-NODE-511-length-15179-cov-5.291127_pt1 | contig 15179 bp, 10 predicted proteins | sample MGYA00243469_ERZ654557 | MGnify/ENA primary metagenome ERZ654557 (study PRJEB26926, sample SAMN06164571) | human gut metagenome | biome: ENVO:00009003; feature: ENVO:2100002; material: ENVO:00002003...
ACACCTCTCTATTCGTCGGCAGCGTCAGATGTGTATAAGAGACAGAATAAGTCCCGGCACAGCGAATTTCGCAACAAAAAGCAGTCCCAAAACCGTGGTCATCAGTACGTCATATCTGCTGTAATCGCCGCCCACCTGAGAAAAATATACAAATCCACCTGTGGTATCAGGAGCATATTTATTCACCAAAACATAGTTTAAAACATCGATAAGCAGCATCACCACAAGACAAACGCCCAGCAAGCTGCAGCATTTGAGCATCGAGATACGTTCTGCGACCTCCGCTTTGTGAGGCACAAAACCCTCGCCGTCTATGTAAGAATGTTCTCTAGTGTCATGGATAAACTGAAAGCCAAATGAGTTCTGAGGATTTGAACGCCACTTGGCAAAGGACTCTTTATATTCATCGCTCTGATTTTGATAAGTCGTGTCCTGTGCAACGTCTATCATGTAGTCTTTAGTTTTGATATCGTTCAAATTCTCGCCTCCATTTACTTTATTATACCATACCAAAGACCGATTTTAAAGCAAACGCACATCATTTAACTCATTATTCATAATATTTTAAGACAAAAAAATCGGGCACTTTAAAAGTACCCGATTTTCATATAGAAAACTTAAATTAGTCTCTAACAGCTGTAACGACGCCAGAACCTACTGTTCTACCACCCTCACGGATAGCGAAACGAAGTCCCTCTTCGATAGCGATTGGAGTGATGAGCTCAACGTCCATCTCTACGTTATCGCCAGGCATGCACATTTCCTTGTCAGCAGGAAGTGTGATAACGCCAGTAACGTCTGTTGTTCTGAAATAGAACTGTGGTCTGTAGTTGTTGAAGAATGGAGTATGACGGCCGCCCTCTTCCTTCTTCAGAACGTAAACCTGACCTGAGAACTTTGTATATGGGTGAATGGAACCTGGCTTACAAAGAACCTGACCTCTCTGAATGTCAGATCTCTGGATACCACGGAGAAGTGCACCGATGTTGTCGCCTGCCTCAGCGTAGTCGAGGATCTTTCTGAACATCTCGATACCTGTTACAACAGTCTTTGGTCTCTCAGTTGAAAGTCCGAGGATCTCAACTTCGTCACCAGTCTTGAGCTGACCTCTTTCAACTCTACCAGTAGCAACTGTACCACGGCCTGTGATTGTGAATACGTCCTCAACAGGCATCAGGAATGGGAGATCAGACTTTCTGTCTGGTGTTGGGATGAATGTGTCAACAGCGTCCATAAGGTCAAGAATTGGCTTGTAAGCTGGATCTGAAAGATCATCTGGAGCCTCAAGAGCTGCAAGAGCTGAACCCTTGATGATTGGAGTCTCATCGCCAGGGAAGTCATACTTGTCGAGGAGTTCTCTGATGTCCATCTCAACGAGGTCGAGGAGCTCTTCGTCGTCAACCTGGTCAGCCTTGTTCATGAATACAACGATAGCTGGAACGCCTACCTGTCTAGCGAGAAGGAGGTGCTCTCTTGTCTGAGCCATAGGGCCGTCAGATGCAGCAACTACGAGGATAGCACCGTCCATCTGAGCAGCACCAGTGATCATGTTCTTTACATAGTCAGCGTGGCCTGGGCAGTCAACGTGAGCATAGTGACGATTCTTTGTCTCATACTCAACGTGAGCTGTATTGATTGTAATTCCTCTCTCTCTCTCCTCTGGAGCTGAGTCGATGTTGTTGTAATCCTTCTTCTCAGCAAGACCTTCAAGAGCAAGAGTCTTTGTGATAGCAGCAGTAAGAGTTGTCTTACCGTGGTCAACGTGACCGATTGTACCAATGTTAACGTGTGGTTTGGTTCTTTCGAAATGTGCCTTTGCCATAGGAATATTCCTCCTTAAAATTTAATAGTTTCCGATTTAACATACCGTAGTATAATTATATCAAATAAAAAGCTAATTTGCAATAGAAAAACAGAAATTTTTCCGCAAAATTATTCGCCCTTATTTCTTGATGCCATGATCTTCTCAGAGATAGACTTTGGTACCTGAATGTAGCTGTCAGGCTCCATTGTGTACTGGCCACGGCCCTGTGTCTTAGAACGCAGGTCATTTGAGTAACCGAACATTTCAGACAGTGGAACGAGAGCGTCTACCTGAACAGCACCTGTTCTCTGCTCCTGACCGAGGATCTGACCACGACGGGAGTTGAGGTCGCCGATAACTGTTCCGAGATAATCATCAGGAGCGATAACGCAAACCTTCATGATAGGCTCAAGAATGATTGGTGATGCCTTTCTCATGGCCTCCTTGAACGCCATAGAACCAGCGATCTTAAATGCCATTTCAGAAGAGTCAACTTCGTGATAAGAACCGTCATACAGCTCGACCTTAACGTCAACTACCTGGAAACCAGCGAGAACGCCGTTCTCCATAGCACCCCTGATACCTGCATCAACTGCTGGGATGTATTCCTTAGGAATAGCACCGCCGACAACCTTGTTGATGAACTCATAGCCCTTACCGGACTCATTAGGCTCAACGTTGATCTTAACATGACCGTACTGACCCTTACCACCTGACTGCTTAGCGTACTTGTAATCAACGCTTGCAGGAGCAGTAATTGTTTCCTTATATGAAACCTGAGGAGCACCGACATTAGCCTCTACCTTGAACTCACGGAGAAGTCTGTCTACGATGATCTCAAGGTGCAGCTCGCCCATTCCGGCGATAATTGTCTGACCTGTTTCCTCAGAAGTATAAGTTCTGAATGTTGGGTCCTCTTCAGCAAGCTTTGCAAGAGCGATACCCATCTTTTCCTGACCTGCCTTAGTCTTAGGCTCGATAGCGAGCTGGATAACAGGCTCAGGGAATTCCATTGACTCAAGAAGTACAGGGTGCTCTTCATCACAAAGAGTGTCACCTGTTGTTGTGTTCTTCAGACCGATAGCAGCACCGATATCACCAGCGTAAATTGTGTCGATATCTTTTCTTGCGTTAGAGTGCATTTGAACGATTCTTCCGATTCTCTCGTCCTTGTCCTTAGTGGAGTTATAAACTGTAGAACCGGCTGTCAGAACACCTGAATAAACTCTGAAGTAGCAGAGCTTACCAACGAATGGGTCTGTAGCGATCTTGAATGCGAGAGCAGCGAATGGCTGATCGTCGCCTGAGATTCTCTCAACTTCCTCACCTGTGTTTACGTCAGTACCCTTGATGTGTGGTACGTCGATAGGTGAAGGCATATAATCTACAATAGCGTCGAGAAGTTTCTGAACGCCCTTGTTTCTGTATGAAGTACCGCAGGTAACAGGTACCATTGTGTTAGCAATAGTACTCTTTCTGATTACCTTCTTCATCTCGTCGATAGTGATCTCTTCGTCTGCGAAATACTTCTCAGCGAGATCGTCATCAACTTCTGCAAGATGCTCGATAAGGTCAGCATGATACTGTTCAGCCTTTTCCTTGAGATCCTCAGGGATCTCTTCCTGACGGATATCCTTTCCAAGGTCATCATAGTATACATAAGCCTTCATTTCGAGCAGATCGACGATACCCTTGAAGTCGTCCTCAGCACCGATAGGGAGCTGTATAGGAACGGCGTTGCAATGGAGTCTTTCATGGAGCATTTTCAGTACGTTGTAGAAATCTGCACCCATTATATCCATCTTGTTGACATATACCATTCTTGGTACCTGATAGTTATCAGCCTGTCTCCAAACTGTTTCAGTCTGAGGCTCAACACCACCCTTAGCACAAAGAACTGTTACAGAACCGTCGAGTACACGAAGTGAACGCTCAACCTCAACTGTAAAGTCAACGTGGCCTGGAGTATCTATAATGTTGAGTCTGTGGCCCTTCCAGTAGCAAGTAGTAGCAGCAGAAGTAATTGTGATACCTCTCTCCTTCTCCTGTGCCATCCAGTCCATTGTAGATGCACCGTCGTGTGTTTCACCGATCTTATAGTTTACACCGGTATAAAACAGGATACGCTCTGTAGTAGTAGTCTTGCCGGCGTCGATGTGTGCCATGATACCGATATTACGGTAATCCTGCAATTTACATTCTCTTGCCATATATATCCTCCTTTATACCTCTTACCATCTGTAATGAGCGAAAGCCTTGTTAGCTTCAGCCATCTTATGAGTTTCGTCACGCTTCTTGCATGAACCGCCAACGCCGTTAAGAGCGTCGAGGATCTCTGCTGCGAGTCTTTCTCTCATTGTGTCCTCGTTTCTCTCACGAGAATACTTTGTTATCCATCTCAGACCAAGTGTCTGTCTTCTGTCAGGACGAACCTCCATTGGTACCTGGTAAGTTGCACCGCCTACACGGCGAGCCTTAACCTCCAGCTCAGGCATAATGTTATCCATAGCCTCCTGGAATACTTCAAGAGCAGGTCTGCCTGTCTTTTCTTCGACAATTTCAAATGCTCCGTAAACGATCTTCTGGGCAACACCCTTCTTACCGTCGAGCATGATGTTGTTTACAAGACGTGTAACAAGCTTAGAATTGTATACTGGATCCTGGAGCACGTCTCTCTTTGTAACTCTACCTCTTCTTGGCACTTTAATTCCCTCCTTCACAAATAATGAATTCACAGGTACTCGCTCTGTAACCACGGCACACAGCCGTTTTACAGCCCCGTCAGTTCCTTGTAGAGTCAACTAATATATATTAATCACTCCACATAAACTGTGGTCTTCGCAGTATGCGACAATGAGTTATTACCTTGTTACTTATTTGAGCTTTTCAGTATTTAATTACTTGGCTGCTCCTGCCTTTGGTCTCTTAGCACCATACTTGGATCTCGCCTGCATTCTCTTAGCAACGCCCTGAGCGTCGAGAGTGCCTCTGATGATGTGATATCTTACACCAGGGAGGTCCTTAACACGTCCGCCTCTGATAAGAACAACGGAGTGCTCCTGAAGATTGTGTCCGATACCAGGGATGTAAGCTGTAACTTCGTTTCCGTTTGTGAGCTTAACTCTGGCAACCTTTCTCATAGCTGAGTTTGGCTTTTTAGGTGTAGCAGTTCTTACTACTGTGCAAACGCCACGCTTCTGTGGGCAGCTCTGATCGATAACTACCTTCTTCTTTGAGTTGAAACCCTTCTGAAGAGCAGGAGCTGTAGACTTGTCTGCAAGGACATTTCTTCCTTTTCTTACTAACTGGTTAAAGGTTGGCATATTTTCTCTCCTTTCATAGATTTGATACTATACGCCGACATATAATTCATCAGCATACTTGATTATTATACACCATTGTCCGCAGCTTGTCAAGCACTTTTTCTTGACTTTTTTAACTTTTTGAAAATTCCAGTTAAATTTTCTGTCAAAAGCTATAAAAAGCACAGGGCAGCGGCTTTTCACGCCCTGCCCTGCTGTAATCCTGTCTATATACTATCTTAAATACCGTCCGTTCTGTTATTTTCCTTTGATGATGTCTCCTGAGCCGCCCGGATAGACCACCTCGCCGCTGCGTGTATAGATACTATGATAGGTCATCACAACGTCACTGTTATCTGTTTTGTCTGATATTTTCTCCGGCGTGTCCACTTCATTGAGATATATTTTAAAGTCGTCGTTAAAAAATGCTGACAGGTGGCTTACAAATCTAACATCCAATATCCACTGCTTATTGTCATCGAAGAAATTCGCCTTATGTGTATATATCCCGTCGAAGTCTTTATCGCCGCTGACGTCCGCCATACTGAATTTCACGGCGTTGTTCCAGTTAGATGTGATGGAGTAATATCTTTCGCCTATCTTAACCACTGCACCTTCATCGGTGGTTTTTACCACTTCTGCTGTAGTGTTTTTATAATCCTTGAGTGGTCTGACCGATATAGGAAAATCTATAGTTATCTTGCTTGTGACGTAATCATAGGCTGAGCAGTTGCTGAGAGCCTGCCATTTGATACCCAAGCTGTCAGTACGCTGCTTATAATTGCTTACGATCTCAACATCGCTGTCTGTGAGCATACCGCCTCTTCCTGCATCGACCGCACATTGCAGCACCTGCTGCTTCATTTTTTTCTCGCCCTCGTCTGTTGAGGTGTCGATATCATGCACTGCTGCCACCGCACTGCACAGCTCTGAATAAAGCTGCGTACCCATACCGTCGCCCTGCCAATCTTCAGTTGTGTCATAGTGGGTCACAATGTCATAAGCTGTCACAAAAGAGATGTCGTCCTCGAACTTTGTGCCGATAACTACTGCCGAGCCTATATCAATATCTTGAGCATAGACTGCCTTGCCCGTGGTCTTATCCTTTACGCCGAAATCCACCTTAAAACGCAGAACTCTGTTTGCAGACATAAGCGACGCCACGTCATAAACGTCCTTGATGTCGTCATTCACTTCTACATATGGCTTTGCAGAGCTATATATCTTATCCACAAAAATATAGCAGTCACCGTTGCTTGTTGCCCCTGCGAAAATACCCTCGATAACTATTTCATCATCTGAGATAAGCTTTAGCAGACCCTCCTCGGCAGCCTTGCCGTAGTCTATCTCCGCTGTTTGTGAGCTATCCTGTGCAGAACTTTCTTCCTGTGCCGCAGAGCTTGCCGAAGGTGTTATCTCTATATCGCCTTCGTCTCTGAAAAGCGTCATTGCACCGCCTGCCACAAGAAGTATCGCCGCAAGCACCGCACCTGCAAGCTGAAAGACTGTAAGTTTTGTTTTCTTTTTCTCTGTAGGCTTGTCATACATAAGCACACTCTCCTTCCAATCCGAAGGAGTTTTTATACAGTAAAAAGCATTTATCTTTTTCATTTGCTGCCCCTTTCTGTGATATCCTCATTGCAAACTATACCTTTAGTCAATGTTATGCTGAAAGTCCAGCCCTACATAATAGTTTTTACCTCTTTTGTAAGGGACGGCGTCCTCGACGTCCCGATACTTTATGTCTTTATTGACATTCATATAGTTCACAACATTATCATATCCTTCAGTTGTTCTCTTCCACGTTTGAGATGTGTTTTTATCGTGTTTTCCTTGATATTTGTCAACTCAGCGATCTCCTGCACTGACAGCTCCTCAAAGTAATAAAGATAAATACTATCTCGATATTTCGGGGGAAGTCTGAAAATAAGGTCAAGTATCTCTATGTCGCTGCCGTCCTTTCAGAAAGACGTTATGCTGTTCAGATCGACTGTGTTTTTCCTCAAACGATACCGCAAAACACTTCGGCATTCGTTGAGAGCCACTCTGATGAGCCACGCTTTCGGGTTTGGCAGACTGCCTTTTTTCATCTGCTTGAAAAGCTTGAAGAACACGTTCTGATAGCAGTCCTCAGCGTCGGAAAAATTCCCCGTGTGCACCACGCAAAGCCTTGTTACCATATCCGAATACTCCTCTACAAGTTGGCGGTATTCGCTTTCGGTCATATTCTTCATGCTTTCACTTCCCTTCATATACTAAAACGCCGCAAGTCCAAAAAAGGTTTCACGCAAAATAAAAAAATCAGCCCGCACGGTCAAAACCATGCAGGCTGATATAAAAGTCATTAGAACAACGGTGTTTCTGCGGTGTTATGGTTAGCCGCACTCTCATTCTTGACCACCTGAACGTTGTTGTAAACGTCCATACCTGTGCCGGCAGGAATGAGCTTACCGATAATAACATTTTCTTTAAGACCCATGAGCTTATCGGTCTTTCCTCTGATAGCAGCGTCTGTAAGAGCCTTAGTTGTCTCCTGGAACGATGCAGCTGAAAGGAATGAATCCGAGTAGCTTGATGCCTTTGTGATACCCTGAAGAACAGGAACAGTTGTGATAAGTCTTGCGTTCTCGTCGCCAGCGTCGATCTGAGCCTGTATCTCCTCGTTGAGTCTTGCGACCTCTCCTCTGTCGATAAGTGAACCAGGGAGCAGATAGCTTGAACCGGAGTCGTCGATCTTGACCTTTCTCATCATCTGACGAACGATAACTTCGATGTGCTTATCGTTGATATCAACACCCTGCAAACGGTAAACCTTCTGAACTTCGGTGATGATATAGTTCTGAACAGCCTTAGGACCATTAACTGCAAGGATATCAGCTGGGTTGATAGAACCCTCTGTGAGCGGCTCACCGGCTGTAACAGCCTGTCCCTCACGAACTCTTATCTTGTAGCCGTATGGTATAGCATAAGACTCCTGCTCAGGATTTTCAGTGTCCTCGCTTGTAACAGTGATCTGCTTGGTCTTCTTGACCTCCTCGATCCTAACTACGCCGTCAATTCTTGTGATGATAGCAGCACCCTTTGGACGTCTGCTCTCAAACAGTTCCTCGACTCTAGGAAGACCCTGTGTGATATCTTCCGCAGATGCGATACCACCTGTGTGGAAGGTTCTCATTGTAAGCTGTGTACCAGGCTCACCGATAGACTGAGCGGAGATTACGCCGACAGCCTCGCCGACCTGTACGATATTGCCATTTGCAAGGTTAGCACCGTAGCACTTAGCACAAACGCCATGCTTAGCCTGGCACTGAAGAACCGATCTGATAGAGATAGAATCCTTGCCCTCAGCCTCAAGTGCTGCAACGATCCTCTCAGCGTCATGAACGTTGATGAGCTTGTTTCTTGAGCAGATCATCTCGCCTGTCTTAGGATCCTTGAGGTCCTCAACAAGGTATCTGCCCACAAGTCTTTCGCTGAGAGGCTCGATCATTTCGTTGCCGTTCTTAATGTCGAATATCTCGATACCAACGTGAGTACCGCAGTCCTCCTGACGAATGATAACGTCCTGAGAAACGTCAACAAGACGTCTTGTAAGGTAACCTGAGTCAGCTGTACGCAGAGCAGTATCGGCAAGTCCCTTTCTCGCACCTCTGGAAGAAATGAAGTATTCCAGAATGTTAAGACCTTCACGGTAGTTAGCTCTGATAGGCATCTCGATAGTTGAACCTGATGTGTTGGCGATAAGTCCACGCATACCTGCCAGCTGTCTGATCTGGTTGATAGAACCACGGGCACCTGAGTCAGCCATCATGTTGATAGGGTTATATGGGTCAAGGTTAGCTTTCAGAGCCTCTGTAACTTCATCTGTAGCGTTGTTCCAGATCTCGATGAACTTCTTTGACTTCTCTTCTCTTGAGATATAACCTCTCTTGTACTGCTTGTCTATCTTGTCTACAAGACTGTCAGCCTTAGCAAGGATGTCCTTCTTAGCCTCAGGGATAGATGCGTCGCAAACAGCAACTGTGATAGCAGACTTTGTAGAATACTTATAACCAAGGCTCTTGATGTTGTCGAGCACCTCAGAAGTAGTAGTCGTACCATGTTTCTGTATACATTTATCAATGATATCAGAAAGCTGCTTTTTCTTTACGAGGAATGATATCTCAAGATCAAACTGCTTTTCTGAATTTGTTCTGTCAACAAAGCCAAGGTTCTGAGGAATGATAGAGTTGAAGATAAGTCTGCCGACTGTAGCGTCTATCACCTTTGATACCTGCTTGTCGCCTATCTGCTTGGTAATTCTTACCTTGATAGCAGCGTGAAGTGAAACGATGTGCTGATCGTAAGCCATAAGAGCCTCGTTCACATCTCTGAACACCTTGCCCTCGCCAGGCTCGCCGTCCTTCTTCAGTGTCAGGTAGTAAGAACCAAGTATCATATCCTGTGTAGGAACTGCAACCGGACGTCCGTCAGATGGTTTCAACAGGTTGTTTGCAGCCAGCATAAGGAATCTTGCCTCAGCCTGAGCCTCAGCAGATATAGGCAGGTGAACAGCCATCTGGTCGCCGTCGAAGTCGGCGTTGAACGCTGTACAAACCAGTGGGTGGAGCTTGATAGCTCTGCCCTCGACAAGGATAGGCTCGAATGCCTGAATACCAAGTCTGTGAAGTGTAGGAGCACGGTTGAGCATTACAGGGTGACCCTGAATAACGTTTTCAAGAGCGTCCCAAACCTCAGGCTCAGCTCTGTCTACCTTTTTCCTTGCGGACTTGATGTTGATAGACGGGTTAGTATCAACAAGTCTTTTCATAACAAAAGGCTTGAAAAGCTCAAGAGCCATTTCCTTTGGCAGACCGCACTGATACATTTTCAGCTCTGGGCCTACGACGATAACAGAACGTCCTGAATAGTCAACACGCTTACCAAGAAGGTTCTGTCTGAAACGTCCCTGCTTACCTTTGAGCATATCAGAAAGTGACTTGTATGCTCTGTTGTTAGGACCCGTAACAGGTCTGCCGTGTCTGCCGTTGTCGATAAGAGCGTCAACAGCCTCCTGGAGCATTCTCTTTTCGTTTCTAACGATGATGTCAGGTGCCTCAAGCTCCAGCATCTTTTTAAGGCGGTTATTTCTGTTGATAACACGTCTGTAAAGGTCGTTAAGGTCACTTGTGGCATATCTTCCGCCGTCCAGCAGTACCATAGGTCTGATATCCGGTGGGATAACAGGTATAGCCTCAAGTATCATCCATTCAGGTCTGTTGCCTGATGTTCTGAAAGCCTCAACTATCTCAAGTCTTTTAAGGAGCTTTATTCTCTTCTGACCGGCTGGCAGATCTTTAAGCTCTGCTTTCAGTTCTGCGGAAAGCTTTTCGAGATCGATCTCTTCAAGGAGTTCCTTGATAGCCTCAGCACCCATGCCGGCTCTGAAATCGTCCTCGTCATACTTTTCCAGCATCTCGTTATAATCCTTCTCAGTGAGCAGCTGACCTTTGATAAGCTCAGTGTTGCCTGGGTCGATAACGATGTATTTTGTGAAGTAAAGAACTTCTTCAAGTCTTTTCTGTGATATCTCAAGCATCTGTCCTATTCTTGAAGGAGTTCCCTTGAAATACCAAATGTGAGAAACAGGTGCAGCAAGCTCGATGTGACCCATTCTCTCTCTACGAACCTTGGCTCTTGTTACCTCAACGCCGCAGCGTTCGCAGACTTTGCCTTTAAAGCGGATTTTCTTGTATTTACCGCAGTGACATTCCCAGTCCTTTGAAGGTCCAAAGATCTTTTCGCAGAACAGACCGTCCTTTTCCGGTTTCTGAGTACGGTAATTTATTGTTTCAGGTCTGGTAACAACGCCGTAAGACCACTCACGGATCTTCTGAGGCGATGCAAGACCGATCTTGATTGATGCAAACTCATTGAATTCCAACAGCAGTACCCTCTTCCTGTTTAGTTTGGAGCACGGCAAAAGCCGCCTCTTTATGAAACGGTCACAGGGCGGAACTTTCCGCCCGTTGACCTCAGCTTATTTAGGAAACTACACATTACTGTGCAAAATTATTCACCGTCAAGGAACAGATCAGATCCGTCAGAGGCAGCACTGCCGTCCAGCTCGGAAGTTCCGTTCTCGTCCTCAGCCATAAAGCCTTCGTCGAGATCGCCCTCGTCAACGCTGAAATCGATGTTCTCCTCGATAGCAGGCTGTGGAACGAGCTCCTCGTCCTCGTCAAAGGACTGCTTGAGATCTATTTCCTCATTATTGATGTTGAGTACCTTGAGATCCAGACCAAGTGACTGAAGTTCCTTTACAAGTACCTTGAATGCCTCAGGAACGCCAGGCTTAGGAACGTTCTGACCCTTTACGATAGCCTCGTAAGTCTTGACTCTTCCTACTGTATCGTCAGACTTGACTGTCAGTATCTCCTGAAGTGTATAAGCAGCACCGTAAGCCTCAAGTGCCCAAACTTCCATTTCTCCGAATCTCTGTCCGCCGAACTGTGCCTTACCGCCGAGTGGCTGCTGTGTTACCAGTGAGTAAGGACCAACTGAACGTGCGTGTATCTTATCGTCAACGAGGTGGTGAAGTTTCAGGTAGTACATATAACCCACTGTAACTCTGTTATCGAACTTTTCACCTGTTCTTCCGTCATATACAGTGAACTTGCCGTCCTCGCTCATGCTCAAAGCGTTAGGGTTGATGACCTCGTCCATTGTGTGGAGAGTGAACTCATCGTCCTTGTGCTCAAGATAATTCTGCTGAGCCATCCTAAAGCACTCTCTGATATCAGCCTCATGAGCACCGTCGAATACAGGAGTCATGATCTTCCAGCCAAGAGCCTTTGCAGCCATACCAAGATGAACTTCGAGCACCTGACCGATGTTCATACGAGAAGGTACGCCCAATGGGTTCAGACAGATATCAAGCGGAGTACCGTCCTCAAGGAATGGCATATCTTCCTGTGGAAGTATTCTTGAAACGACACCCTTGTTACCGTGACGACCCGCCATTTTATCGCCCACAGAGATCTTTCTCTTCTGTGCGATGTAGCATCTGACGAGCATATTTACTCCAGGAGAAAGCTCGTCGCAGTTCTCTCTTGTGAATATCTTAACGTCAATGATAGTACCGGCCTCGCCGTGAGGTACTTTAAGAGAATTATCTCTAACTTCTCTAGCCTTTTCGCCGAAGATAGCTCTGAGCAGTCTTTCCTCAGCTGTCAGCTCAGTTTCACCCTTAGGTGTTACCTTACCAACGAGGATATCGCCCGAACGTACCTCAGCACCTATTCTTATGATACCGTTCTCGTCCAGATCCTTGAGAGCGTCCTCACCAACGTTAGGGATATCTCTTGTGATCTCCTCAGGTCCGAGCTTAGTATCTCTAGCCTCTGTCTCATATTCTTCAATATGGATAGAAGTGTATTTATCCTGCTTTACAAGGTTCTCGTTCAGAAGAACGGCGTCCTCGTAGTTGTAACCTTCCCAAGTCATGAAACCGATAAGGGCGTTCTTACCAAGTGAAAGCTCACCGTTTGAAGTAGCAGGACCGTCACCGATTATCTGATTAGCCTCGATCCTCTCGCCCTTGTTTACGATAGGTCTCTGGTTCGTGCAAGTACCTGCGTTTGAACGCTTGAACTTAGTCAGCTCATAAGTTCTGAGCATACCGCTGTCCTCACGGATAACGATCTTGTCAGCGTCAACGCTTTCAACAACACCTGCGTTCTTAGAAACCACAGCAACGCCTGAATCAAGACAAGCCTTGTATTCCATACCGGTACCAACGATAGGTGACTCAGTCTTGAGCAGCGGCACAGCCTGTCTCTGCATGTTTGAACCCATGAGGGCACGGTTAGCGTCATCGTTCTCAAGGAACGGGATACAAGCAGTAGCGACAGAAACTACCATTTTAGGTGAAACGTCCATGAAATCGATCTTTTCTCTTTCGATCTCAAGTATCTGATCTCTGTATCTGCCGTTTACCTTAGGTCTAGCAAACTTGTTGTCCTCAGTAAGAGGCTCGTTTGCCTGAGCGACCATGTAGTTGTCCTCAACGTCAGCTGTCATATAAACAACTTCGTCAGTTACAACGCCTGTTTCCTTGTCAACACGTCTGTAAGGAGCCTCGATAAAGCCGTACTCGTTTATTCTTGCGAAAGATGCAAGGTAAGAGATAAGACCGATGTTAGGACCTTCAGGAGTCTCGATAGGACACATTCTGCCGTAATGTGTATAGTGAACGTCACGAACCTCAAATCCCGCACGATCTCTTGAAAGACCGCCAGGGCCGAGGGCTGAAAGACGTCTCTTGTGAGTAAGCTCAGCCAGAGGGTTGTTCTGATCCATGAACTGTGACAGAGGAGAAGAACCGAAGAACTCTCTTATTGCCGCAGTGATAGGTCTGATATTGATAAGAGCAGTAGGAGTTACCGCCTCAGCGTCCTGTGACTGAATGTTCATTCTTTCACGGATAACTCTTTCCATTCTTGTGAAACCGATCCTGAACTGGTTCTGAAGAAGTTCGCCTACCGAACGTATTCTTCTGTTGCCCAGATGGTCGATATCGTCAACAGTACCCACGCCCTCGCAAAGGTTCAGGAAGTAAGAAACTGTAGCGATGATGTCATCGATAGTGATATGCTTAGGAACGAGGTCGTCTGCTCTTGTTCTGATATTCTCTCTGAGCTCTTCCTCGTTGTCTGAATCCTCAAGAACTTCCTTGAGAGCCTTGAAGGAAACCTTCTCGTTGATGCCAAGCTCAGTGCAGTCAAAGTCAACATAAGCGTTGATATCCACCATACCGTTGCCTATGATCTTTACCTCACACTCTTCGAGCTTAGTAACAGCCTCGCCTGTTGCGGAAGTAAGATGCTCCTTGACCTCAACGTCAACATAAACTTCCATAACGCCGGCAGTTTCGATCTCCATAGCTCTGTCAAAGCTGATGAGTTCGCCAGCCTCAGCCATTACCTCGCCAGTCATAGGATTTACAACAGGTCTTGAAAGTCTGTGACCTGCAAGTCTTGAACCTACGCCCAGCTTTTTGTTGTACTTATATCTACCGAATCTTGAGAGATCGTATCTCTTAGCGTCAAAGAACAGGTTATTAAGGTGAGTAACAGCAGAATCTACTGTAGGAGGCTCACCCGGACGGAGCTTTTTGTAGACCTCAAGCAGAGCCTCTTCTCTGTTTGCAGTCTGATCCTTCTGCATGATAGTCTGAGTAAGTCTTTCATCAGGACCAAAAACTTCCTCGATCTCCTCGTTAGTACCAAGACCCAGTGATCTCAGGAAAGTAGTAAGAGGGATCTTTCTGTTCTTATCTATTCTGACATAAACGACATCGTTAGAATCCATTTCATATTCAAGCCAAGCACCTCTGTTAGGGATAACAGTGGTCTTGAACAGATCCTTACCAGTCTTGTCCTTGTCAAAAGCGTAATAAACGCCTGGTGAACGCACCAGCTGAGAAACGATGACACGCTCTGCACCGTTGATAACGAAAGTACCGCTGTCGGTCATTTTAGGGAAGTCACCCATAAATACCTCGGACTCCTTGATAACGCCGGTCTCGGTATTACTAAGTCTTGCAGTAACTCTCAGTGGCACTGCATAAGTTACATCTCTCGCCTTGCACTCTGCAACAGAATACTTAGCCTCTTCGTCGAAATGGTATCCTACGAAAGTGAGCTCCAGCGTACCATTATAATCGGTAATAGCTGAAACATCTCTGAAGACCTCCTTCAGACCTTCATCGAGGAACCACTGATAAGAGTTCTTCTGCACCTCAATAAGGTTAGGCATCTCCAGAACCTCATTGATCTTGGCAAAGCTCTTTCTCGTGTTCTTACCAAGTTTTACGTCCTTGACATTCACCATAGGCTCAATCACTCCTTAATTTATTTGGAAAATACATTTATATAATACTATATAACAATCGTATTCGCCAGTGGTTTTGGCGGTGTTTTCCATGATTTTCTGCACTCAAAAACGCATGAAATAGGTGGAAAACTCCATTATGATACAGTATACTATCTGTCTCTTATACACATCTGACGCTGCCGACGAATAGAGAGGTG
>ENA-UAON01000530-UAON01000530.1-human-gut-metagenome-genome-assembly--contig:-NODE-530-length-14715-cov-6.181992_pt1 | contig 14715 bp, 9 predicted proteins | sample MGYA00243469_ERZ654557 | MGnify/ENA primary metagenome ERZ654557 (study PRJEB26926, sample SAMN06164571) | human gut metagenome | biome: ENVO:00009003; feature: ENVO:2100002; material: ENVO:00002003...
GATTAGCGAGTGTCTCGTGGGCTCGGAGATGTGTATAAGAGACAGCAGCCTGACTGCGCAGATTTTAATCCACCGGTTTCATGCTGGCGGGGTCTTCCACCGGCACCGGGCGGCCCGATTCGTCCGGCAGACGCTTGATCTCGCCGGGGTTGGGCGGGCAGGTGGGCAGGGTGAAGACGAACTGGCACCACTCGCCCTGCTGGCTCTCGACCCGGATCTGGCCGCCGGACAGGTTGACCAGCACCTTGCAAATATTCAGGCCGAGGCCCGCGCCCCGCGCATGGAGCCCGCGGGACTTGTCTTCCTTATAGAAGCGCTGGAACACATGGGGCAGCGCCTCCGGGCTGATGCCCTGCCCGGAGTTCCAGATGGAAACTTCCACCTCCGGGCCCAGCTTCTCGACCTTGAACTTAATGGTCCCGCCCGCCGGGGTGAACTTGATGGCGTTATCCAGCAGGTTGTACGCGACCTGATGGATCAGATCCGGGTCGGCGTAGACGAGGACTTTCTCGTCCATGGTCAGGCCCTCCAGCTCGATCATGCCGTCGTTGATCCGCTGCTCGGCCGAAAGAGCCACGCCGGTCAGGGTCTCCCAGATGTTGAACATCCGGGCGTTGACCTGATACTCGCCGCTCTCCAGCTTGGACAGATCCAGCATGTTCTGGATCAGCCGGGCAAGGCGGCCCGTCTCCTCCGAGACGAGCTGCAAATAGTGGTTCTGCATATCGGGCGGGATGGTCCCGTCCAGAATGCCGTCGATGAAGCCCTTGATGGTGGTCATCGGGGTGCGCAGCTCGTGGGCGATGTTGCCCATGAACTGCCCACGGGAGTTGTCGTTGGACTGGATGTTCTCAGCCATCCGGTTGAAGGTGTTGGCCAGATCGGCCACCTCGCCTTCGCCCTCCACGCCCTCGACCCGGACGGAGAAATCGCCCCCGCCGAACCGCTGGGCCGCATCGGTGATCTTCTGGAGCGGGTCGGTGAGCCGCCGCATCAGGAAGGAGGTCACCACGCTGGCGCAGAGCAGCATGATGCAGGCCGAGAAGAAGAAGTTCGACCCGAACTCTTGCTTGAAGGCCGTCAGCCGTGCGCCGGAGGAGCAGAGGAACAGATACCCGCTGCACACGCCCTGCGCATCCCGCGTCTGCCGGACGGAGACGTAGCTCTTTTCGGTCAGCACGCCGTCCAGCGTGCTCAGCACATGGTAGGGCTTATCCTCCCCCACCTTGGCTATCAGCTCTTCGGGCACCGTCTCCTTGGCCAGCAGCTCCGGATTGGACGTGATGAGAACGCTGCCGTCCTCATCGGTGAAAAAGAGGTAGGCCTCCGCGCTCTCGCCGATGATCACCAGCTTGTCGCTCAGCGCATCCAGCTCGTCGCCGCCGGGCAGCGCCGCCTGCTGCACCACGTAGTCCGCCGCCCGCTGGGTAACCTCGGCCACGCTGTCCAGCGTCTCGTAGCGCTCCTGCGCGAAATAGCGGTTGAACAGGACCCATTCCGAGAATCCCATCACCGCCGTGCCCAGCACCAGAAGGGTCGCCACCATCGAAAAGAAGGTGACGGAAATACTTTTGCGCATTACTGACGCACCTCGAACTTATAGCCCACGCCCCAGACGGTCTTCAGCTCCCACTTGTCGGAAGCGCCGGACAGCTTTTCGCGCAGACGCTTGACGTGGACATCGATGGTGCGGCTGTCGCCGTAATACTCGAAGCCCCAGACCTCGTCCAGAAGCTGATCGCGGGTGTAGACCCGGTTGGGGTGAGATGCCAGACAGTTGAGCAGCTCCAACTCCTTGGGGGGAGCCTCCACCACCTTGCCCTTGACCCGCAGCTCGTAGCTGTTCATATCCAGCCGGAGGTTGTCGAACTCGATGACGCCCTCTTTCGTCTCGGTCTGGGTGGAAGCGGTGCAGCGGCGCAGCACCGCCTTGATGCGGGCCACGACCTCTTTTGCATCGAAGGGCTTGACCATATAATCGTCGGCGCCCAGTTCAAGGCCCAGCACCTTATCGAAGGTCTCGCCCTTGGCCGTCAGCATCATGACGGGGGTGTTGCCCAGCTTGCGGATACGGCGGCAGACTTCCAGACCGTCCATCTTGGGCATCATCACATCCAGCAGCACCATGTCGGGCTTGACCTGATTGAACTTGTCCAGCCCCTCTTCGCCGTCGTTGGCGATGGTGACCTGATAGCCCTCCTTGGTCAGATAGAGCCGCAGCAGCTCGCAGATATTCACGTCGTCATCCACGACAAGGATCTTTTCGTTTGCCATGAGTGTTCCTCCTGTATCTCGACTCGTTCGTCGTTTGTGATCGTCTCTTAAAAAGCGTCCCACGCACCGGGACGGCTGTTTCCAATGAATGCCTATCTTCTATTATACGGAACAGTTATGACAAAATAAAGAAGGTTTTGTATGATTTTTCACATTTCTGGTGCCAAAAAAGCGGCGCTAACATAGTTTTGTTCCGTCTTCTTCCTCAAAATTATGGCCGCTCACGGATCAAGAAAAGATTTCTCTTTCCATCAGCGACCATTCTTTTTTACCAGATTATTCGCAACCTTTTATCGGCAAAATTTAATTTTACGCATTTCAAAATTTGATTTTTTGCCGATAAAATGGTATAATCATTTTACTGGGAGGTGTTTATATGAAGTATCTTTCTGTCGCTGATACGGCAAAATCATGGAATGTTTCAGAGCGCACTGTCCGCAACTACTGTGCTACCGGCAAGATTCCGGGGGCAGTCCTTATCGGCAAGACATGGAACATTCCGCAGGATGCAGAGCGTCCAGAACGTATCAACAAAAAGCAACAAGCACCTCGTACCCTGCTTACTATTTTACAGGATGAAATGACCGGGCATGTCAAAGGCGGCATCTATCACAAAATCCAGATCGACCTTACCTATAACTCCAATCACATTGAGGGCAGCCGCTTGACCCACGACCAGACACGGTATATCTACGAAACCAACACCATTGGCATGGAGAACGGTGTTATCAATGTAGATGATGTAGTCGAAACAGCCAATCACTTCAAGTGCATCGATATGGTCATCCGGGATGCCAAGAAGCCCATCAGCGAAGCTCTGATCAAAAAGCTGCACTTCACCCTAAAAAGCGGCACCAGCGATTCCCGCAAGGACTGGTTTGCTGTCGGCGAATACAAAAAAATCCCGAACGAAGTCGGCGGCAGAAGCACCACCGCTCCCGAACTGGTTGCCCCACAGATGAAAGAGCTCTTATCTGCGTACAATCAAAATTCCGCCAAGTCGCTGGAAGACCTGCTGGAATTCCACGATTCCTTTGAATCCATCCATCCGTTCCAAGATGGAAATGGCCGTGTCGGGCGGCTGTTGCTCTTCAAGGAGTGTCTGCGGAACAACATCGTGCCGTTCATTATTACGGACGACCTCAAAATGTTCTACTATCGGGGGCTGCACGAGTGGAAAACCGAACGCGGATATCTGCTGGACACCTGCCTGACCGCGCAGGATCAGTTCAAAGCGGTCATGGATTATTTCCGGATCCCCTACTGACACTTTTGCAAAACGAACCCACCGAAGCTTTTTCTACCTCTTGCGCTCCCTTCCCGCTTTGCGTATAATGATAGATGTATTGTTATGTTCTGGACCCTCTCCGTCACGGCCCTGCCGTGCCGCCTCTCCCGAAGGGCGAGGTCTGAGTGGTTTTATAGATCGAGAACGTGTAAGGAGCGTATTTGATATGAAATTAGGTATCGGAGGACCGCTACCTGATTTTATATCTCAATAATCCTCAATAAATACGAATATTACTTGATTTGAAGCGGATTTTGGAACAAACCAACCATATATAACTTCATGTTTTCCTATGCTACTCTATACGAAAATGGCGTAAAAATGGCGTAGAGAAAACTTACACGAGGGATATAGGTACGCCGCTGCTACAAATCAGTTTTCCAACAGGTGTGGGACGCTAACAACTCCCACGCCTGTTTTTTTGTTGTCCTTCGGGGCAAATATCGGGGATATTATCGCTTGTGCGCCGTTTATTTTTCTCTGCCATATTACCACCCTACATTTCACTTATCTGCCCCTTGTGCGTTACAATCTGCAAATACCCGCCTTTATTTAAGCAAGGGGCAAGCCCATAATGAGCTTGCCCCACTGTCATTCGGAAGTTCAGACGGTGAACAATCCGTTCACCGATTTATTCCTCGCTTTCATTATCGCTGGCGGCATTTCTATAATCCTCCTGCACACCCTCGGAGAGGTCAAAACACATCGTTTTGCGTCTGCGACCCAAAAGCCACGCACACGATAGCGTTTATCGCTTTGCCAAACGCCCTCCATAGCGGCACGAATGGGGTCAACCAGATTCTTGTTGGTGATGCTGACCGTGGCCTTCTGCTCACCCTTCGGCTTGGAGAACTTGTAGCCCCTCTGCTCACTACTCTTACACATACGAACCGCAAAAACCTTGTTTTTTGCGTCAAGCTGGCACAGGACAAAAGCAGGATAGTTCAGGTCATCAAGTACCTTTTTCGTAAAGGTGACACCGTTCTGGTTAATGAAAATGTCGGGGTATGCGTTGGTGTTCGCATCAAGGATCTCAAAGTTCAGTGCGTTAAAATCAAATTTCATAATGGATTTTCCTTTCGGTATTAGAGATTTTTCAGCTCTTTCAGCAGTTCGCGGCGTTCCGAAGCTGTCCAGCGCGGGTCTAAAATGATATACCCTCTGAAATACTTGTCTTTAGAACGTGTGACCGTGAACCGCTTTGGCATAGCGTGTAGCCTTGCCGATTTGCCGGGTAGTGGCTTTTCATCTAAAATCTGTTGCACCTTCTGCCAATCGGATTTTTTTATGATTGCTGTGTGGTGTTCCTCTTTGAAATACTTGTTGAGCATAGTGTTTTTCACTGACTTATGCTCCCGAAAATCAATCGTACAAGTTTTCTGCATGAGTGCGTCCCCGCAATATTTCTCGTTCCGGAGAATACCGCGAATAGTAGCAGCCCGCCAAAAATCTTTCCCTTTAGGCGATTTGATGCCTTGCTCGGTCAGCGCGGCGGCAATTTCTGCGGGGGTTGCACCTTCCAAACAGCTTTCGTAGATGTACTCAACAATCTTTGCTTCTGTTGGCTCGATCAGCAATCGTCCGAAGTGGTCCCAATAGTAGCCAAGCGTGTTTATCACCGAGAATTGGTAGATACCCTCTGCCATGCGCCAGCGAATACCGTTTTTGATGGCTTCGCTCTTTTGCTGTGATTCCAATTCTGCAAGTGCTGACAAGACCGCTATCAGTAGATTGTTGCTGCCATCCCCGATAGAGGACAGCCCTTCGCTTTCAAATCGCACCGGGACAGGTGGAGTCAAGGCGTTCAGAGTACGCAAATTGTTCAAAATATCAACCGTATTTCTACCAAAGCGATTTATGCCCTTTGTCAAAATTAGGTCAATCTTGCCTGCTTTTGCGTCATCAATCATGTCCTTAAATCCCTGCCGCTTGTTCGTGGAAGTGCCGCTTACGCCGTAATCTTGATAGATTTTTACTAACTCCCAATCGGGATTGCTCTCAATTTTGGATTTGAAATAGACAATTTGCATCTCAAAACTGCCTACTTGCTGTTCTTCCTGTGTGCTGACACGGACATAAGCTGCAACACGCATTTTTCGGGGAGCCTGCCCTTGCGCTTGTACGGCTGGGGGTGGCGGTATTATAATTACACCGCCGCTTTCCCGATTTTTGCGGATTCCGTCATGTATGCGCTCCTTGCGTTCCTCCCGATTATCGGCGCGAGTCTTTTTTCGGCGGGACTGCTCTATCTCTTGAGGGTCAAGTTTCTTTGCCATATAAGCCCTCCCTTGCAGATATACGGATATTCCCGATGTGGTTCATAGGCGGCGCACCTCCTCGCTTACTGTTTTTCATTGGACAATTAACCTCCTTGCTGATTGTTATTTATGACTACCCTGCGGCGCATGAGCCAGGGGGTCACACAAAAGAAAACGAGCAGCAGAATTGCTCCTGCTGCCCGAATCGGCACTGCTTCTTATCGGGGGTAGATTTTATCGCCCCCTGCAAGTGACGGATATATGGTTATTTGATTTACAATGCCTTAACCGTGTCGATAAACTGGCTCATGCTCACCGCACCCGGCAAGAGGTTTTCCTCATTCTCAAACACCATGTAATAGCGGAAATTCTTGCCCGCTGCTGTGCGCCACGCTTGACCGAGTGCGATTTTCTCCCGGCTGTCATCATTTTTCAGATGTTCGCCCTTAGTTTCCGCACAGATGAGCTTGCCGCTCTGGGTCATAATCAGAATATCGGGGTAGTGCTTGATAAAGCCGTTAATTGCAAAGTCTTGACGTGCAATATTTCTGTGCCACCAGCGGACATTCGGCAGGGCGGTCAACTCTACAATCAACTTCTGCTCCAGTTTGTTCATGTCACCGTCCTCTGCTGCATACAGAGAACGGGCATATATGTCGGTATATGTGGCAGGATGGATAGAGTGGCGTAGACGGAAATAGGGCTTGCAGACGATGCGCTCCGTTTCCAGCCACCTTTCAAAGTTTTCTCGATAATGGGATTCCAGTAGCGTTTCAATTTTGGCGCGGATCTTTGCCGCATAGCCCAGCGGGGCTTTCTCCATAGCGGCAAGCTGCGCCTTATCCATATCGTTCACAATGCGGTCTATGTAGGCTTTCAGTTCGGCGGCGTCCACCATGTTCAGCTTGTTAAGCTGATTGAACATCATTTCCTTGCATTGACGTACCCGGCTTTCCGGCGGCAGATTGTTGAACCACTCTTTGAAGTACCGCTGTTCGGCGCTCTCCATCTTGAACACCTTTGGCAAACCGCCGTCCTGCTCCCGCACGTCGATTTCGCGGATTTCATCGTCTGCGGCGGCAAAGTCAATATCGTATGCCTTGCCCTTGAGGGTAAAGCCCTCTGCCAGCATTTCCTTGTCCAGCAGTTCAAAAGAACCGTCCGTAAACAAAGATTGCTCAACTTTCAGGAAAAACTGCGGGATTTGCAGCGTTTCAATATCCTCCCGGAACTGCGGGTTTACTTGGAATGATTTCACTTTATCCCGCACCTCCCACGGAAGATTGTCCATCATCGGGTCATTGTCTGTCTGTTGGATAGCGTCTGTATATGCCTTTTCGACCTCTGCGGCAGCGTCCAGCATGGTGTCGGCTTTCGGGGCAGTTTCAGGCGTTTGTGCCTGTTCTCTGCGCCGCTCCAACTCTGCCCCGATAGATTTCCCATCCAGCCCCGAAAAATCGTCCTCGGCGGTTTCCAAAGGGGGTTCCATTTCAGGACACCCTTGTTGATCAGGCAGCGTGATTTGTTCTGCTGGCTGTTCGGGAACCTGCGGTTTTGCGGACTCACCGATCCGATAGTCCTTATCGCTGAATCCTGCGCTGTTCAAGCCCTTGACTATATGCGCCACAGTATTGTTGAAGTCGTTGGAAGAAGTCAGCACATAGGACATATTGAGTGCGCTCTGTGTGTGCTGGCTCGTATGGGGCAGACGGAGAATCCGTCCTAAAATCTGCTCCACGTCAACCTGACTTGTCTTATTGGCAAGAGACGCAAGGATATAGGCAAAGGGGCAATCCCAGCCCTCTTTCAGCGCATTGACCGTGATAATGTATCGAATCGGACAGCTTAGGGACATCAACTCCACATTTTTCAGTTCGTTCACATCAGCGGTACGAATGGCAATTTGCTCGGCGGGAATCCCGGCGTCCACCAGTTTGTCCCGCAGTTTTTCAAAGGTGGTCGCGTCCTCCTTGCCTTTCGGCTGTGCCTGAAACAGCGCGATAGGGCGGATATATTTCCCCGTCTTGGCGTACTCCGCGCTTGCGATTTCTTCCAGTTTGTTCCGCAGGTCGATCGCGTCAATCAGCACCTCGGATTGGCTGTCCCGGTTATAGACGATCACGGGCAGCTTTACCATGTGTTCGTTTTTCAGCTGCACCGCGTCCACATAGGAGATGATATTGCTCTCCTTTTTCGGCGTGGCGGTCAAATCCAGCACAAAGCAGGGATTGAAGTTTTCCAGCATTTCAAGGCTCAATTCCGACCGGGCATGGTGGCTCTCGTCCACGATGACAAGCGGGTTAAGCTGGTTGATGATCTGGAACAGTGCGGTTTCATCCGCTTTTTCAATGGGGCTGTCGGGCTTACCCAGCACCTTTGCAAACTCGGCAAGGTTGCTGTTCTCCTGATAGGCTTTCAAGACCTCCTTGCCGCGCCCACGGAACGAATCGTAGGACAGCACCATAACCGACAACTGCTCCGTTACGGCGGTGGGGTTGAAGTTCTGACCGTTCAAAAGCTCCTGCTTGGTGTAAACCTCCACACGCCCGCCGAAATCCACGTCAATCTTCTGACGGTAGGGGTGGGATGTGTCTTTCAGGGCTTTCGCCGTCTGCGTCAGAATTGCGTCCGACGGAACAAGCCACACGACCGCCTTTGTCTTGGTAGCGGGGAGTGCGTCAAAGATAGGGCGAACGGCGTTGCAGGCAATAAAGGTCTTGCCGCCGCCTGTCGGCACCTTGAAGCAGAGGTTCGGAACACCGGGTATAACGTTTTGGTATAGCCCTAAAGTCGGGGCTGATTTCTCCTGCCAAAACAGGCGAAACGCCGCTGTGTCACTCTTTGTTTCGTTCAGCAGATCCAGATAGCGGGTCAAGTCCGCTATCACCTTTTTCTGATATGTTTTCAGTTCCATATAGCGAACACCCCCTTACAATCTGCTAATATCGCGCGGAATCTTTTTGAATGTAACGCCCATTTTTGCCAGCTTGTCCTCGCTGATGGAGCAGCGGTCGGCATAGATCACCGTTCCATCGGCTTTTTCCGTAATGGTAGAGAGAAACGCATAGTCCAGCACCGTCACGCGCTGCGGCTCGTAGTAGAAGTAATAGCCTGTGCTGTTGTGCTTGCCGAGATAATAGGGATTGCCGCCGCTGGGCGGGGCATAGGGCTGCTTGGTTTCCATGAACCAGATGTATTCCCGGATTTTCTCTGGGGCAACCGCTTCATTCAGGCAATCTCCCACAAGCAGCGGTTCACCCAAGTCATAGAAGCTGAAATTGCCGCCCGTGCCCTCCACGGCGTTTTTCCCCTCGCCGTAGCCCTTGATTACGCGCTTGACGCGCTCGGCGGTGATGCTGTCGGCGTAGTCCATCATCTCGACAAGAATGAACTTGCGGTGACCGCCGTCAGAATTCAAGTTCAAAACGGCTTGTCCTGTTGTCCCTGATCCTGCAAAACTGTCCAAAACAATATCGTCATCATGCGTGATTGTTCTGATAGCCTCCATCACATACTCAACTGATTTAGGTTGCGGAAAATCATTTTTATTTGCTCCGGGAAAAATCTGACCAAAAGCGACCTGCCCTTTTTCGGTAAAAAATTGCGGATTATTCCAGATAGTGAACAGCTTTTGCCTGACGGTTTCGCCATCTGTTGCAGCGTAAGATTTGCGATAGATTTTCCACGCACCGGCTTTCTTTTGTGCAACAAGCAGTTGTGTGCTTTTTGATGCCAATTCAGTACCCCATGTCCAGCAGCCCTTATACCCATCGGGCCAAGTCGGGTATATTTCAATGTTGTGCTGTTCATCTTTTTCAAGGCTAACTGTCCCATCATCAGCATTTGCGTATATTGGATACCAGAGATTCGGACGGTTTTCTTTGCCAAACTCACGATGTGTGTTTCTTAATTCCAGCAAACGGTATTTGCCGCCCGCATCGGACAATTTGTAATCCTTTTCAATTTTGGCATCGTCTTTCTCCACACTAAACCATCCAGCGGGAACAGCAGACTTTGTATAAACCAGCAGATACTCATGACAGGTTGCAAAGTATTTGTCCTGGCTTCTGCCTTTCGGATTGCAAAGAAGTGTAATTTGGGCAGTAAAATTCGATGCACCAAAGATTTCATCCATAATTGAGCGCAAGTAAAAAATCTCGTTGTCATCGAGACTTATAAAAATTGCGCCATCATCAGAAAGCAATTTATAAAGCAATTTTAGACGTGGGTACATCATACAAAGCCATTTATCATGGCGCGTTAGGTCCTCGCCAGCTTTTCCAACTAATTCACCAAGCCAGCGCAATATTTTGGGGTCATTGACATTATCGTTGTAGACCCATCCCTCGTTTCCTGTGTTGTAGGGCGGGTCGATGTAGATACACTTTATCCGTCCTTCATACCGGGGCAGCAGGGCTTTTAGGGCTTCAAGATTGTCACCCCGGATAATCATGTTTTCGCTGCCGTTATCCTCGTTGTGCTGTCCGTTTTCATCAAAGCTATACTTGCGCTCCAACACCCGGAACGGAACTTCCTGATGATGATTGATGACCTTGCTCTTTCCAATCCATTCAAGTGTTGGCATGGCTGATTTCCTCCATAATCGTGTTATCCTCATTTCAAATGAGGGTTTTTCTACCCTGACCCTCATCAGTAATGAGGGTCACTTCTGGCTATGTCTGTATAGCGGTTATTGTGGTGAAAGACCTGTCCCGTCTTGGAAGGACTAATTTTTTGTCCGACGCTGTCATCGTTTGTCGAATCGACGATTTAGGTAGATTCGTGACAAGGGGGCAGTGCGCCCATTCGCACCCGCGAGATGGAATAGACCCCATTATTTCGAGTTAGAGTCGCTATTCGGACTTTGAAGGAAAACGGCGGAAACTCACGGACAATGCGAGAGTTTGCAAACCCTTGAAAAATCAGCATTTTTCCGCCCTTGAAGGTTGAAAATCCCGAAAGCCCAGACAGAGCAAGGAGTTCGAAAGAAATCCGGTTTTGGGGAGAAAAAAGCCCGTTGGGGAGAAGATGGGGAGAACTCGGGGAGAAATCACAGTCCAATGCAGATGACACCTACCGATACCGAACATCAAAATCAAGGTGGTTATCCGCATGACTGAAAGCATGAAATATTACGAATCCATCCGTCGCAAATACCCTGAGACGGTCTCGAAGGATCAGTTCTACCAGATCGCCCATATCAGCAAAGCAACCGCTCTGCACCTTCTGCAAAACGGTTTAATCCCGTGCAAAGATACGGGCAAAAAAACTCGCCGGTACACAATCCGCACCGACGATATAATCTTCTATTTGATTGACCGTGAACTTCACCCGGAGGTCTACCGCGCACCGGATCGCTGGTATCAGGAACGGTCAGGACATTACAATTCGCGTGTCACCTATCGGAATGAGCTGACGAGGCTGTCCGAAGAGGAACGAGCCAGCTTCCGAAAATACATGGAAGACGAGTTTTGTCAGTACGGTGATCTGCTGACCATCGTTGAAGTGGCTGAGGCAATCGGCTACTGCGATACTTCTCTTCATCGCTGGTGCAACGCCAAAAAGCTCAAATCGTTCAATATCTCCGGAAAATTTCTCATCCCGAAGATCAGCCTTGTAGATTTCCTTGTTTCTCAGTACAGCTTCGACATTACACGGAAAACTTGGAAGCACACGCTGCTCATCAAAGGCTTTCTTGATAGACTTGATACAACAGAATAATTCGTACAGCAAAGCCCCGTTATTGCACTGCGCATAGCAGAACAATAACGGGGCTTATTTTTTGTCAAATTGGAGGTCAAGGCAATGAACACAAGAGATTCTGCCAAGGCATTTGACGCCTTGATGCAGGAAGGTAGTGTCAAGAGTTATGCGCAAAATTGATTACGGCTCTGGCGGGTCCTCGCAAAATTTGACTTTTATGTTTGAATCACTATAAAGGTAAGCTGCCGCCCATCTTGAGCGGCAGCTTGCTTTTTATAGAATCTACTATCCCTGATACCTTATTCTTTCAACCAGCGTTTCCTTTTTCAGATTACTGCTTAAAACGAGGGAAAGCACAATTTGTAGAATACCAACCAGAAGAATCATAACAAGAATCGGGATAAGAGGAACGTGATAAACGTTCATTCCAAAAATCCCATTATGCTTCGCATAGGAAAACAGTGCATAGCCAAGGGGCAGACCGGCAGCAAGTGCGACGCAGATGGTGCCAACCGTAAAAATCAAGCCCTGTATTTGTAAGCTCAGATTCAACTGCTTATTGGTCATGCCTACCGCTTGCAGCACACCGTATTCCTGCTTCTTCGTGGTGATATTGATGATCATGGTGTTTGCCAGATTCATAAACCCAATGAGACCGACAATTGCCATGAACAGATAGCAGCCAAGCTTCATCATACGGCTTGCGTATTCTGCGGTTTGCAATTCTGCGTGATAGGTGTTCAGCTTGATATGAGAAGTATCGGAGAGCAGGTCATTCAGGCTTTGCTCTACAGATGCCACATCTTTTTTTGCACAATCCACCCACAGGTATCCATAAGATGTCCCTTTCGGATTTACAGAGCGGTATACTTCTTCCGGAATGACCAGATAAGTGTCCGCGCTTACAAAGGAGCCTGCGATTTTTCCATGATAGGTATAGGTTCCGCTTCCGTTATCAAAGTTGAATGTAATCGGTGCACCCGCAGAATACCCGTCAGCTTCCATCCACATGGACCAGCCAAAGAAAACATCCCCGTTTTTGACAGCCTGTGCATAGTCCATGGAACCGATATCGCCATCCCCGCGCATCATTTCAAAATCCTCTTGATTTACGATTGCAACCGGAAATTTTGTTCCGTTCAGATCTGCAGAGACGATTTCTCTCGTCAGTACATCCGTTACACCGGGGATGGATTTGATTTCTTTAATCAAAGAATCATTCAGTGGGTTGTTCTGTAGGATTGTGTCCAGATTATTCTCCGAATAGGCTTCATCATAATTCTGGGAATAATCCAGCTGCAACTCAAATTGTCCATGGTTGATTGCAATCCGCGCCTCGTGCTCCGTGTCAATATTCCCAACATAATTAGAGATAATTACAAACAATACACAGGAAAGCCCCATGGTAAGAATCGTAGCAATGGTTCTTTTCGGATTGCCTGTCACATTTGCCATTGCCATGGAGAAAACGGTGACATCTTTTCTGCCTTTTCGTCTGCCCTGTTTTTGCGTTTTGGAGCCGCCAAGATACCGTGTCGCTTCGATGGGTGAAATCCGGGAAACAATTTTCATGGGTTTGCGCAGAGCCAAAACGACCGTAAGAAACGATACAAAAATGCAGATGAGCATAATTGTCAGTGAAAACAGAGGCACCTGATGGTTCTTGATTCCGGACGATACCAGATTTCCCTGCTCCACCAGCCAGTTGAAGCTGACTTTTGCAATCAGGAAACCAAACAGCAGCCCCAGCGGTATCGAAGGAACCGCCAGAAGAATGCCCTCACGAAAGATCAACTGCTTCATCTGCTTTCTGGTTGCACCCAGCGCCTTGATTTTTCCGTACTCCTGAACCTTCTGGGCGATCCCGACCTGGAAGATATTATAAATGACCACAACGGAAAACAGCACGATTCCGAGGATCAGGGTTCCACAAACCACAATCATTTCATAGCTCGGCTGCAATACCCACTGCAGGTAGAGGTCATTGATGATCACGTTTTTCTGGTCAATGCCGCAGGAATCCGCGATTTCTTTTATAACAGGCGCAACATTATTCATAGATACATTTGCAGAATCGCTCAAGGTAAAATAGATATTATATTGCCTGTCACCCTCCGCAACACGCTCATTATAAAAATCCTGCGAACCGAATACAACATAGGAAGCCTCGATGGTATATTCATCCCGGTCATATAAAATCCCGCTGACAGTAAATTCCACCGGTGCGTATTCCGACTGCATGCCGGAACGGTACTCCAATGTTACGGTGTCTCCGACCTTTACATCATGGTATCCCACTGCATCAAAGAAAGCGCGTCCTGCGGCAATTTCCTGCGCCTTTTCCGGATAGGTACCTTCCTTCAACACATATTCCTGATTATAGGGAAGCATTTTCCTGACCGTTTCATCCGCACTGACAAAGCCGCCATTTTCATTTCCTTTCAGGATGCCCTCCGTACACATGATGCCGATATCAGATATCTCAGCTCTGCGTTCCACTTCTTTTAATTGCGTACCATCTGCGGCGATAAACAGGCCGTAGTTGCTTCCGTATGAGCTTGCAGCCTGATCCTTCTGTAAGAGGATCAGTCCATTTCCAATTGTACTGATAATGACCAGAAGCATGGTAGTCAGGCAAATCGCCGTCATAATGAGGACACTTCTTGTCCGATTTCTTTTGTCGTTGCTGAATGCAATTTTGCTGATCGTCCTCAATTGAAATCCACCACCTGTCCATCCTCGATGACTAAAATACGGTCAGCAACCTGCGCGATCTCATCATCATGGGTAATCATTACAATCGTCTGTCCATATTTTTTTGCGCTCATTTTCAGCAGCGCGATCACCTCGTCACTTGTCTTGGAATCAAGATTTCCAGTTGGCTCGTCCGCAAACAAAATCTCCGGTCTGTTTACCAAGGCTCTTGCAATCGCAACGCGCTGCTGCTGTCCTCCGGAGAGGGTATTCGGAAGATTATGAATCCGGTGTTCAAGACCCAGTGTGGTGATAATATCATTGACATAAGCTTTATCCACTTTTTTTCCGTCAAGCCCCAACGGAAGAACGATATTTTCCCACACATTGATGGAGGATACCAGATTGAATGCCTGAAATACAAATCCGATCTTTCTTCTCCGGAAAACGGCAAGCTGATCCTCCTTCATGGAATACCTGTCTCTTATACACATCTGA
>ENA-UAON01000558-UAON01000558.1-human-gut-metagenome-genome-assembly--contig:-NODE-558-length-14173-cov-4.078269_pt1 | contig 14173 bp, 10 predicted proteins | sample MGYA00243469_ERZ654557 | MGnify/ENA primary metagenome ERZ654557 (study PRJEB26926, sample SAMN06164571) | human gut metagenome | biome: ENVO:00009003; feature: ENVO:2100002; material: ENVO:00002003...
TCTATTCGTCGGCAGCGTCAGATGTGTATAAGAGACAGTATCTTATCTGCCCCAACGCTGTCAAAAAAATCATACCTGAGCTTTCGTGCACCCTCTTCGGTAGAAACAGAATGTTCCTTGCAGTAGCCCACGACGTCGGCATGAAATACCGTCAGCTCAACGCCAAGTTTTTCACAAAGTTTTTCGCAGAACCTTTCGTCCCTGTCACTTTCCTCACCACGGAGGTGGTGGTTCACATGGCAGGCACACACATGATAGCCCAGTTCATATAAACACAAAAGGAGCGTAACGCTGTCAGCTCCTCCTGAAAGGCACACCAACAAGCGTTCGCTCTTATTTGCCATATTAAATTTCTCTATTGTAGAAGATACCTTTTTAAGAAAATTATTCATCATCTCTCCTGAAATCAAGACCTCTGAACAGCGTATATTCGCCTATCCAGCCAAGCTGCACCTTATCAGTCTGTCCGTGACGGTTCTTCGCCACGATACATTCTGCCACCGACTTATCGCCCTCGTCGCTGTAATATGCGTCACGATAGAGGAACATAATGATATCTGCATCCTGCTCGATAGAACCTGATTCACGCAGGTCTGAAAGGATAGGTCTTTTATCATCACGCTTTTCTGAGCTACGGGAAAGCTGTGAAAGTGCGATAACAGGCACATTCAGCTCCTTAGCCATAAGTTTCAGAGAACGTGTTATTTCAGACACCGCCTCAACACGGCTCGCATTTTTGTTTGCTGACTGCATGAGCTGTATGTAGTCGATGACCACAAGTCCCAAATTTCTCATTCGTCTGAGCTTTGCTTTCATCTGCGGCACTGTACAGCCTGCACCGTCGTCAAAATATATAGGCAGCTGTGACAGCGTATCCGCCGCACCCGCTATTTTCTCCCAATCCGCAGGTTCTAGATTGCCCGACCTCAGCAGCGTATTGTTTACCAAAGCCTCTGACGCCAGCATACGGGACACCAGCTGCTCCTTGCCCATTTCGAGAGAGAATATTACCACGTCACGCTTTGTCGCCTTGCAGGTATTCACCGCAATGTTCAGTGCAAACGCAGATTTTCCCATTGCAGGACGTGCGGCGATTATGATAAGGTCAGTTCTGTTAAGACCTGTGGTGATAGCGTCAAGCTGACCAAAACCGGTCTTTGCACCAAGGTGTTCGCTTGCCTCAGGGCCTGATATCTCCTGCAAATGCTCAAAGGTATCAACGATAACGTCGCTTATTCGGGTAAGACCCTGAACATCTCTGCCCTGTCTTATCTCAAAGATAGCCTGCTCAGCGGCGTCCAACTGCGTCTGAGAATCCTCGCCGCCGTCATAAGCCTTTTCAAGTATCTGATTTGCTGCATTGATAAGCGACCTTACCCTTGCCTTTTCTTCGATTATCTTGCAGTAATTCTCAATGTTCGCCGTTGACGGAACCATCTCCATTATTCCCATGAGATAGTTCTTCGCCATTGCCGAGGTCTCAAAAATGCCCGTTGTAACAGACTCGTTGATAACTGTTATAACGTCCTCTTTGTTGCCCGTGGTGAACATTCTGACGATTATGGAAAACAGCTGCTGATGCTGCGGACGGTAAAAGCTTTCAGGCTTTAAAAGCTCGATGACCTTCGGCAATACCGACGGGTCACGGAGCACGCCGCCCAATACAGCCTCTTCAGCCTCCTGAGAAAATGGCAGTTCCCTGCCCAGCACCGAGCCAGTTGAAAGTCCACGGAAATTATCAGCCATGATTACTCCTCAACGACCTTTATCTTTATGCTGCATGATACGCCGTGTGTGAGCTTTATCTGTGCTGTATAGTCGCCAAAAGCCTTTATCTCGGCTGTGAGATTTATCTTTTTCTTTTCAACATTTACGCCGTACTGAGCCTTGAGGCAGTCAGCGATGATATTTGCTGTCACCGCACCGAAGAGCTTTCCGCCCTGACCTGCCTTAGCCTTTACTACGACTTCCTTATCCTTTATCTTATCTGAGATAGCCTGATTGTCAGCTGTTTCAACGTCTATCTTATGCTGTGCTGACGCCTTTTTGCCTGCGAGGTCGTTAAGGTTCTTGGCTGTTGCCTCGAGGGCAAGTCCCTTGCCGATAAGGAAATTTCTTGCATATCCGTCTGCAACGTTGATGATATCTCCCTGCTTGCCTGAACCCTTTACATCTTTTAACAAAATAACTTTCATATTATTCACTCTGCCTTTCTTTTTTTATTCCTGCGAATTATTCTCCCAGTATTCGTCAATGGCGTCTGCAAGGCGTTTTCTTGCCTCGTTCATTGAACAGTTGAGCTGAGTTGCAGCCATAGTCAAATGACCGCCGCCTCCCAGTGACTCCATGACCACCTGCACGTTACAAGCACCCATACTTCGTGCAGAAATATTTATGACACCGTTCGTTTCATAAATAACGAACGACGCTTTTACGCCTGTTATACCAAGCAGCTCGTCCGCCGCCTGTGACGCAGCTATCCTTATGTCAGAGAAACTCTCCTCGGTATAAGCCACTGCACACCCCTTATAGAGATGAGCACTGTTGATAAGAGAGGATTTCTGATGATAGGTCTCGATAGAATTTGCGAAAAGCTTTTTGACAGCTATAGTGTCCGCACCCTTTTTCTTCAGGAACGCTGCTGCCTCGAATGTGCTTACGCCTGTTTTCATGATAAAATTCTTTGTGTCTAGCATTATTCCCGAAAGCAACGCCTCAGCCGCATGGACTGTGATGTTGGAATCCTCGCCGAAATACTCAATAAGAGCGGTCACAAGCTCGCAGGCTGACGACGCATTCGGCTCTAAGAAAGACATGATAGTCGGCTCGATACCGTTGACCATTCTTCTGTGGTGGTCGATAACAACAACGTTTTTAGCCCTTGCAAGCATTTCCTTTGATTCGACAAGTGCAGGGTTGTGAGTATCCGTTACCACAAGAAGAGTATTATCATCAAGTCTTTCAAGACCCTCCTGAGGGGTTATGTAATAATGCTCCGACTCATTTTCGTTTATGTAATTTATAAGCGTTTTTGAGAGATTCTGCTCAGGGTCAACGACTACATAAGCCTCCCTGACCATATTTCTGATAGCACAGCAGAAACCTGTTGCTGAACCTACGCTGTCAAGGTCGCCGAATCTGTGACCCATTATGAGCACCTTATCGTGGTTGCAAATAAGCTCAAGCATAGCCTTTGCCACCATACGGATACGGGTCTTGTTATTTTTGTCGGGAGCAGATGAGATCCCGCCGAAGAATTTGAACTCGCCGTCCTCCTTGACTGCCGCCTGATCTCCGCCTCGTCCAAGGCACATTTCAAGAGCCTGCTTTGCAAACTTCTCGCTTTCCGCAAGGTTCGCACCGTCCCTGCCCACACCTATGGACAACGTAAGGTTTGAACGCTCGCCGACAGCAATTTTTCTAGCCTGTTCAAGTATCTTAAACCGCTGCTCTATAATAGGTGCAAGGTGACGTTCCTCCATATAAACATAGAACTTGTCGCTTGCTACCTTTTTTGATACCGCAGTGGTATTCTCCAAAAATTCCTCAATAAGCTTTTCTATCTCAACAACAACGTGAGCCTTTTCACTCTCTCTGATATTTGACATAAGCTCGTCAAAGTTATCTATAGTTATGATTATTACCGCCTTGTGGGACATTCTGAACTCATATTCAAGCTCTACATAATCGGTAACGTCATTGAAATAGACCATTGAAAGCTCACCGTTCACATCGGTGTGTATAGCCTTCGCCTTATAAAAATGGGCGTTTATGCACACAAGATCGCCGTCAGAGGAATATATCTTGTCCATATCAATGTTCATAAGCTCAGTGAGGTCAATGCCGTAAGCCTCTTCCTCAGAGTAGACCTGTCTGCCGAAAAGCCTGTTATACCACACGATTATATTTTCACTGTCGATTATTATAGCAGGAGCAGGAAAATTAAGGAGCGAATCCCTCTCCGTCTTTGAGATCATTGTGGAAAGCTTTGCCACATACTTTCGTGTATGGTTATGGAAAACCACTTCCTCCAACACCCACAGCACAGCCGCCGCCACAGATACCATGATAAGCACACTGCCCGACTCTCTGTGAGAAGGCGTAGAATGCAGCATAAACGCACCTATAAGCGATGAAAGCATGGTCACGCACACCGTTATTCTTATTATGATCTGTAATCCGTTGTTACTTTTCATTTCCAAGCTCCTGAATTTCTATAAACAGCCGCACTGTTGTCAGGCGGTCATAATTCCATTATGATAGGCAGTATCATAGGACTTCTCTTTGTCTTTGTAAAAATAAAATCCGAAAGATTATCTTTCATTCTGCCCTTTATGGTATTCCAATCCTTCATATTCCTGTCGAGGCAATCCTGAAGTGTTTCAGTGAGAAGTTTCTGAGCCTCAGTCATAAGCTCTTCGCTCTCTCTTACATACACAAAGCCTCTTGATACCACGTCAGGTCCTGCAAGTATATCTCCCGACGCTCTGTCGATAGTCGCAACTGCGATTATCAGACCGTCCTGAGCAAGATGCTTTCTGTCACGAAGAACTATCGCACCCACATCGCCTACTCCAAGACCGTCCACAAGGACCTTGCCCGCAGGCACTTGTCCTGTTATCTTCATGTCAACGCCGTCTGTTTCGATAACGTTGCCTATATCCGCAATGATTATATTGCTCTCAGGGATACCAACAGAAAGTGCCGTATCTCTGTGTTTCATAAGATGCTTATACTCACCGTGGACAGGGATAAAGAACTTTGGCTTTGTGATAGAAAGCAACAATTTCTGCTCTTCCTGACAAGCGTGTCCCGAAACGTGCACCTCATACATAGACTCATATATTACCTCAGCACCCAATCTCATAAGGTCATTTACTACCTTTGTGACATACTTCTCATTTCCCGGGATAGGGTTTGCGGAGATTATGATAAAGTCCATAGGCGTTATGGTAACGTTTCTGTGCTCGTTTGCCGACATTCTTGTAAGTGCCGACATAGGTTCGCCCTGACTTCCTGTTGTGACGATGACCATTTTCTCAGGTGCATATCTTGATATAGTATCGATATCCACAAGCACGCCGTCCGGCACTTTAAGATATCCAAGTTCAATGCCCTTTGAGATAACGTTCACCATGCTCCTGCCTGACACAGCGACCTTTCTGCCGTGTGTGACAGCATTATTTATTATCTGCTGCACTCTATGGACGTTCGACGCAAAGGTAGCAATGATTATCCTTTTGCCCTCTGCCTTATTGAAGAGCTTTACAAAGCTTTCACCCACCTTGCGTTCGCTCATTGTGTAGCCGGGTCTTTCAGCGTTGGTGGAATCTGCCATAAGAGCAAGTACGCCCTTATTTCCAAGTTCAGCAAATCTCGGCAGGTCGATTATACCGCCCTCGATAGGTGTATAGTCCACCTTGAAGTCACCAGTATGGATAAGCACACCTGCCGGCGTATGGATAGCCATTCCCACAGCGTCAGGGATAGAGTGGTTCACTCTGATAAACTCCACCGCCATACAGCCAAGCTTTACAGTCTGTCTTGGTGTGACAACATTGAGCTTTACTGAGCCGAGAAGTCCATGCTCCTTGAGCTTGCCCTCCACAAGACCCAGCGTCAGCCTTGTGCCGTAAACAGGCACGTTGAATTTCTTGAGAAAATAAGGCAGTCCGCCGATATGGTCCTCATGACCATGGGTGAGGACAACGCCTCTTAACTTATCCTGATTTTTTTCAACATATGAGAAATCAGGGATAACGATATCAACGCCCGGCATTTCACTGTCAGGAAAAGCCAATCCGCAGTCGATAACGAACATATCGTTTGAACACTCGATAACAGTGAAGTTCTTTCCTATCTCGTTAAGACCGCCCAATGGGATTATCTTCACAGGCGTTCTTCTCACAGGCTCTTTCACTCTGTTTGCCGCAGGTCTTGGACGTCTTTGGGAAGTATTCTGCGGTCTCCTCTGCTGGTTATCGTTTCTCGGCTGAAGAGTTCTTTTAACGCTTCCTGAGGTTCTCTGATTTTTTACACGATCAAGCTCTTTTGACGCCTGAGCCAGCGGTATCTCGCCGTTATTAGGCTTTTTTCTAAAAAAACGTTTTTGCGTAGGATTTTTTGCTGAATTGTTCTTTTCGTTCATAAAATAATGTACTTTGCTCTGCCGCACGCCGCTTTCAAAGGCACAAAACGCCGCAAAAAAGCAGCACAAACATACGGCAGAAGCAATTAACTCCTTCCTGCTGCATTTTATCATGCTGAAATAATATTCGATTTTTCCGTTAGAATCTATATATACAGCTGCGTTTGGGCTTAACAGTTGAACTCATTTAATGAGCTTAGCCTCAAAGAAAGACAGATTGGTGTGAAGAACGCAGTTTAAATACAGCGGCATGAACCGCCTTCGTCCGAACAAAAATATCTAATCATATTGTACTCCATTTTCGCACTAATGTCAATGGTATTATTTTACATATCATTACAGATACTCTTTATCTTTCTGCTTATATCCTCGCACACCGCTGCAGCCTGCTCACAGCTGACGCTTTCGGCAAATACTGTGATACCACGCTTGTCCCTGAGCGGTCTTATGACTGCGTGGGTGCTGCCCTTTGTTATCTCACCGTCTGATGAACAGCCAAGGCGTGAAAATATCTTCTCTCTGTTTTCACGGCTGACTGTTATGCCCACAAACCGGCTGGAGGTGAAAGCGTCAGGCACGCTGCTGAGAGCCTTTTGAAGAGATAACCTATTGTCTGAGAGATAAGCTGCGACAGCCGCCGCAAGATAAAGTCCGTCATAGACGAACATATTATGAGGCTGCACTGCCACATCTGCCCCAACGTCTGAGCTGTTTTTATATCTGTAAAGCCTGCCGCAGTGCCTTTCCGCAGCGGTATCGGCACTTGACGGAAAGCTTTCAGGCATTGCCACCGCAAGCCCCTTTTCAAAGCACACCCCCGCATACATTGCCGCAAGCTTTTCCCACATCACATAGCCTGTTTTTTCGCTGTAGGCTGACGCTTTTGTGCCGTCTGTGGAGAGGTTGAAAATGATACGCTCCCCGTCGATATCGTTCCTACCGTGAAAAAGTCTGTCTGCAAGCCTTGCCTTTTTCACATCATATGTGCGGATATCCACATTTACGCCTTTAAATCTGTCAGGGAGTATTTTTTCAAGCTCGGCTGCATATATCTCACCTACCGCAGAAAAATCGCTCACAAAGCCCATATCCGAAAGGCTCACCCTGCGAAAAGCTCGGTCGTCTATCATATTTTCCATATGGTCAAGGAGCTTTTCATCAGGGAGCATACCGCCTGCGGAGATAACTGCGGCATGACCTGAAAGGTTCGCACCTATGAGGATACCAAGTTCACAGCCGAACCTGTTCACAGCATATGAAAGTTCTGAAATGCCTGCTCTGCCAATGCTGCACACATTCACCCCAGCCTGACAAATTCCGCAGTCGAGAGCCTGTTTTAGCATAAGACTTTCGTCGGTGCCGTAGGCGGTAACTATGCTGCTGCCTGATTTTAAGGCACTTGCTACTCCAAGCCCGAAAAGCAGGGCTTTGTCAGCGGTAGCCTCGCCGCCCCACAAACTGCACTCGCCGTTTTCATCTATAACAAGGCGGCTGCCCCGTGAATTTCTTACGTTGTCATACAGTCTTGCTCCCTTGTCAACGGTCTTTCCCGACCATATGCCAACGCCTTTTTCAATGACAGCCTCACTGCCGATATGAGCCTTTTCGCCTATGACCGAATATGCACCGCACTTCACACCGCTGTCAAGCACCGCCCCACGGCACACTACTCCCCTGTCTATCTCGCAGCGTTCAGACACAACAGTTCCTACCCCCACATAGCCGTTCACCTTGCCGCCTTTCACAACTGCGTTATCGTCTATCACGCTGCCTCTTTCCACGACCGTTCCTGACATTATGGTGACGTTTTTTCCTATATAGACAGGTTCAGATATCACCGCACCGCTGAAATTACTGTCGGTGAGCCTTTTTGACATATTCTCGTCATACAGCATATGCATTTGGCAGTCAAGAAAAGCCTCAGCTGTCGTTATCCTTTTATAATAGCCCTTTCCGCTCACCAAAACAGCATCGCCGTTTTTCACAGCCTCAGGGATAATATCCCCTGTCATATCTGCGGCTTTTTCAAGATTAAAGCCTTCAAAAAGCTCTCTTTTAACTATATATATGCCTGACGGTGCGGTTTCAGTATCAAGATCATAAGTCAGAGCCGTGCAAAGGGTATCGTGCTTTGAATGTTCAGCCATAAGCTCGCCAATAGAGTGACCGCATAGCAGGTTACATTCAGCGACGAGCACCTCGTTTTCATCGTCCATTGCCGCTCTGACCGCCTGAGCAGTGGCAAGACCTGCGGTATTTACAATATGCAGTTTAATTTTGCCTGAGTATTTTTCATCAAGAAGTCTTTCCGTCTGCTCAGAGCCGTAGCCCACCGCCAACACGGCCTCATTAAAACCTGCTTTTTCAAGCATTTCAAGGGTATAGAGCAAAAGTTCTTTTCCGCACAGTCTTAAAAGTGCCGCAGGGCGTCTGTCAGTCATTGGCATAAGTCTTTCTCCACGTCCTCCGCATAAAACAACAGCTTTCATATATGTTCCTCCGTTCATAATATTTGATTTAATGTATTATTGGAAAACATACCCACTGTTATTCAAAGGGCTGTATCAAAAAATTACTCCTCCGCCCTTTTCAAGATAAAAAAAATATGCTATAATGTAGAGTACGCACAAAACAGATTCTTAACGGAGGTGTATATAATGGAGCAGTTTATGGCTCTTAAAAGAAAAGCACTTGAAAAATATTTTTCACGAATGAACGATCAGCAGCGTAAAGCTGTGTTTAAAATAAAAGGTCCTCTTCTTATACTGGCAGGAGCAGGCAGCGGCAAGACCACAGTTTTGGTAAACCGTATCGCAAACATGATATACTTTGGAAACGCATACAACACCGAGCAGACCTACGGCACGCCCTCAGAGCAGGACGTTCAGTTCCTAAAGGATTATATTGACGGCAAAACAAATGACGCCTCTACCCTTGCGGACATCGTGGCATATGACTGCATAAAACCGTGGAGCATACTTGCTATCACATTCACGAACAAGGCGGCAGGCGAACTTAAAGAACGTCTTGCAGGAATGTTGGGCGAGGCAGGTCAGGGCATAACAGCGGCGACTTTCCACTCTGCCTGTGCAAGGATACTCAGGCGTGAATGTGACAAACTGGGATTTTCAAGCAGTTTCACCATATATGATTCAGACGATTCGCAGAGGACTGTGAAAAGTATACTCCGTGAGCTTAACATATCCGAAAAGATGTTCCCGCCGAGGGCGATACTAAGCGAAATATCCCACGCAAAAGACCAGCTCCAAGAGCCTGACGAGTTCATCACCTCTGCGGCAGGAGATTACCGTGACCTCACCATAGGCAAGGTATACAAGCATTATCAGCAGAAACTCAAAGCCGCAAACGCCATGGACTTTGACGATATCATCTGCCACACGGTCAAGCTTTTTGAGCAGTTTCCTGACGTGCTCGACCACTATCAGAACTTGTATAAATACATAATGGTCGATGAGTATCAGGACACCAACAAGGCACAGTTCAGACTGGTATCACTGCTGTCCCAGAAATTCCACAATCTGTGCGTTGTAGGTGATGACGATCAGAGTATCTATAAGTTCCGTGGTGCGACAATAGAAAATATTCTTAACTTTGAGGAGCAGTTCGACTGCAACTCTGATACTGATGTCATAAAGCTTGAACAAAATTATCGTTCAACGCAGAATATCCTAAACTGTGCAAACCAGCTCATAAGCAACAATCAGGGCAGAAAGGGCAAAAATCTGTGGACTGCCTCAGGTGACGGAGAAAAGGTCACAGTCTACAAGGCGTCAAGCGAACGCAGCGAGGCAAAGTTTGTGGCTGACACCATTCTTGAGGACATAAACAAGGGCAGAAAATACAATGACCATGCTATACTCTACCGAATGAACGCACAGTCAAACGCATTAGAGCAGACGTTCATACAAAGCGGCATACCATATAAAATAATAGGCGGTCTGAAATTCTATGACAGAAAGGAAATAAAGGACATACTTGCTTATCTTTCTGTTATAAACAACCATTTCGACTTTCTCCGCCTGAGAAGGATAATCAATGAGCCTAAACGTGGTATCGGTGAGGCGACTGTCAACGCACTTGAACAGATAACCTCCGACCTTGGCGATTCTCCTATCCATATCATGCAGGAGGCTGATATGCTTGCACCGCTTGTAAAGCGTTCAAAACAGCTTATGCCTGTGGGCGATATGATCTCGGAGCTTACCGAGCTTTCTGACACGCTGCCACTTGGAGAACTTTTAGACAAGCTCCTTGATATGACAGGCTACAAGCGTTATCTTGAAATGCAGGGTGACGAGGGTCTGACACGCCTTGAACACATCAACGAGCTTAAATCCACCATGTCAAGCTATGAGGAAAATGCAGACGAGCCGTCACTTTCTGGCTTTCTTGAGGAGATATCACTTTACACTGATGTTGATAATCTCGATTCCGACGCTGACTATGTAGTGCTCATGACGATGCACTCTGCAAAGGGTCTTGAATTCCCGATAGTTTTTGTGGTGGGCATGGAGGACAACATCTTCCCTTCATCAAGAAGTCTTGAATCGGAGGCTGACACAGAAGAGGAACGCAGACTTGCTTATGTTGCGGTGACACGAGCAAAGGAAAAGCTTTATCTCACCCACGCTGAAGAGCGTATGCTTTACGGACGCACCGACCGCAACAGGATATCACGCTTTATAAAGGAACTTCCTGCCGACTGTATCGAAAAGGAATCAGAAGAGGCAAAGCCGTCCGCTTATCTTAACGGCTACGAAAAGCCTCACAGCATGAGTTTACAGCAGCAGATCGCTCAGCGTAAAGCGGACAGGAGCAGCGTTACAGTGAACACCGAAATGTTTTCCGCCGGCGACAGAGTTATCCACAAGATATTCGGCGAGGGCACTGTTTTAAGCTCAAAGCCTATGGCTAACGACACCCTTGTGGAGATAGCCTTTGATAACCGTGGAACGAAAAAGATAATGGCAAATTACACCAAGATAAAGAAGATATAAAAAGATCCGCAGGGCAAATCAAAATGCTCTGCGGATCTTTTGCAATATAAAAGCCGTACACAATTAAGTGTACGGCATATTTTATGTAATATCAGATAACATCGTCTTCCTGATTAGGAATGTTAAGCTGTTTCTTAGGAACACGCTTAATAGGGTCATATACCCATTTCTTGCAGCTGTAATCAGCGTCTACCAGACCCTGCTTTTCACAGAGCACCTTGTTTCCTTCTCTTGATCTGTTGCCGAAAAGGCAGTAAGAACATGACGGTGAAATCCTGTTACCAAAATAGCTCTTCTTTGCCATGATTTATACAACTCCTTTAAGTAAGTTAATCTTTTCTCATTTGCTATTAATTATATCACACTGTTTTAGAAAATGCTAGTCTTTTCTTCAAAGTTAGTAATAAAATCATCATAATTAAGCAAAACGAGGGTACGAAATTGTTCACTTTGACGAATTTAACATTATTTGTAACAGCAGTCAATATCGAGTCGGGGATAAAGAAAGGATAGATAAAACGGCATATGATAGCGGACAGCAAGGCTGAGGTCAGACGTGAGATAAAAAACGGCACAAGGGAAAAATCCACACCCAGGGCGGCTATCTGTATCATCACGCACAGACCGCCGAATGAGCACACGGCGGCTATATACGGCAGCAGATAGAATGGACTGTCTGAAAGCTGAGTAAGGGAGGTTATTTCAAGACAGCTTTTCACAAGCACCAATCCGTTATCTGACATCGAGAACGTATTTTTCAAAAAGCTGAACGCTCCGCAGTATTCCAATGCGGACATGAATGCACCAAAAAAGACTATCATTACACATATGACAAAAAGCGACTTTCCTGCCGATATAACGCTGTCAGTGAACATTCTTCCGTCAAGTGTGAATTTTGGCTTGGAAGTTGTTTTGCACTCATTTATCCTTCTGCCCAAAACAAGTGCCGTGAGAAAATTCGCCGCAAGTATCGACACGAACACTGCAATGCCTGCCCCTGTGCAGCCGAAAACCGCAAGCCCTACCGTTCCCGAATAGAAGGCAGGCACTCCGCAGCAGCAAAAGCAGGACATTATCTTTGCCGTCCGCTGTGATATCCTCTTCTTTTCGCTCAGGTCTGAAAGCAGCTTTACGCCCACAGGATAGCCTGCGGTGTTTCCAAGAAGGAAAACAAAGAACAGCTCAGGTGGTATGCCCATTATAAATCTTGATATGGGATAAAAAGGCATCGAAACGCAGTAGTAAAGCCCGCTTGACACAAGTATCTGTGACAATGCCATAAAAATGAACAGCGACGGGATTATGACGTTCATGCAGCGGTCTACTGCCTCAGAGATGCCAAGCTTTACGCTCTCGCCGCCTGATATTGCGATAATGCAAAACCATATGACCACCCCTGTCACATTGTATATGCAAAGCTCCTTTGCCAGCCTTTTCAACATTTTTCATGACCTCCTTTTTCACTTTTCAAGTATATGTCAGTCTGTCCCATAATATAATTAGGCATAGGACAACATTGCATAACGAACGGAGGACGCAAAATGAAAAAGATACCATTTCTAAGCTTTTTCGGCATGACAAAAGAACTCACTGCACTGAGTTCCTACATAAGCATAACAGACGACAGATCTGCCATAATAGAAAACTGCAAGCAGATAATAGAATGCAGTGAGATAATGGCAAAGGTGCTCACAGGTTCTTTTGAGATAGAGATATGGGGCAGCGGTCTTACAATGTCCAACTTCTGCACCGACAGCGTTGAGATAAGAGGAAAAATAGAGTCGGTCAAGCTAGTGTCAAGAAAGATCAGGGAGAGAGAATAATGATTTTCGGTTATACAGATTATATCATCACAGGGGACAGCTTTACAAAGTTTTACCGCAGAGTGATGTCGGATAAGCTGCCTGTAAGAAAAATGTGCGAAAAGGGTGAAAAGCTTTCTCTTCGTATCCCTGCGGAACACTGCAAGGCTCTTGAAAAGCTATGCGGCGAGCTGGGGCTTGACTGCACGCCTGCAAAACGTCACGGCAGCTTTGTTCTTGCAAAGCGTTTTTTCGGCAGAGGCGGACTTGTTATCGGCACTGCTGCGGTAATGCTTTCCTGTGTTTATCTTTCAAACGTGGTGGTGCGTTTTGACATACTAAGCGATGACGAGAGCATCAGAAAAGGCATTATGTCGGTGCTGAAAGCCGAAGGTATCGAAACCGGGACTTATATTCCAAGCATTGACCTTATAGTCACAGAACGTGCCTTAAAGCAAAAGGTGGAGGGCATATCATGGGCAGGCATAACACGCAAGGGCAACACGCTGATAATAGACGTTATAGAAACTGAGGGTGACGCAAAGCGTGAATCCAACCGCTATCCCTCAAATCTTGTCGCTTGTGAGAACGGAGTAATAGAAAAAGTCGAGGTCTTTGACGGTCAGCTAAAAATACCTGTAGGCAGCGGCGTGACAAAAGGCGACATCGTTGTAGGCGGCGAGATAGTCATCTCGAAATCCAGCTGGGTGGACGGCAAGGAAAACATCGAAACAAAGACAAGCTATGCACGCTCAAAAGGCAGGATATTGGGCACTTTTGAACGCACTGTCACATTCACTCAGCCCTTTGAGGATACGACAGAAACAATGACCGGCAAAAACGATACAAAACGCTTTTTCACAGTGTTTGACGCAGATATTCCGCTTTTCATCTCAAAGCCTGAGGGCTACTGGAAAAATCAGCAGAGCTACACTCCCCTTTCGCTTTTCGGGCTTGAAATGCCTTTTGGCATCACCACCTGTGACCTTGAAGAATATAAATTCTCACAGACCACTCTCACCGAACAGCAGGCTCTGGACGCCGTTCACCACAAGGCGTTTTTGTATGAGGAGAATTTTCTCTCAGACTATGAGATAAAAGACCGTCAGGCAGAGGATAATGTGACGGAAAACGGCGTTTCTACTACCGTTACATACACCCTCTATGGGGAACCTGTCTCTTATACACATCTGACGCTGCCGACG
>ENA-UAON01000564-UAON01000564.1-human-gut-metagenome-genome-assembly--contig:-NODE-564-length-14096-cov-6.031978_pt1 | contig 14096 bp, 9 predicted proteins | sample MGYA00243469_ERZ654557 | MGnify/ENA primary metagenome ERZ654557 (study PRJEB26926, sample SAMN06164571) | human gut metagenome | biome: ENVO:00009003; feature: ENVO:2100002; material: ENVO:00002003...
GAAGGTTTCCAAAGGGCGATCGGAAAGCCCTTTGGTCGCCTCCGCAGAGGCGAAATCTCTGCGTTACTTAGCCGCCTTCGCAAAGGCATCCCGCAGCCCAACCGTGCGGTTGAACACCGGCAGCTCCGCCGTGGAATCCGGGTCCTTGCAGAAATAGCCCGTGCGCAGGAACTGCAGTGCCGTCCCCGGCGCGCATTCCTTCGCGTACGGCTCAATCACGCCGCGCACCACCGTCAGGCTGTGCTGATTCAGCTTCTTCAGGAAGTCATAATCCGCGCGGGACAGATTCGCGTCCGCTTCCTCTGCCTCTTCGGTTTCTTCCGCATCCACCGCATCCTCGGCGGTCGGCTCGGTTTCATCTTCCAGCGCACTGTCATCCGCCAGCAGCGGATCGTAGAGGCGCGCCTCAAACGGCACAGCGTCCGCCGCACTCACCCAATGCAGCGTCTTGCCCTTGATCTTGCGGTCAGCGCCCTCGCTGCCGGACAGGCTGTCCATGTCCACCGTGCAGTACACTTCGGTGACGTTGCCGTTCTCGTCCTTCTTGCAGCCCTCGCACTTGACGATGTACGCCCCGTTCAGGCGCACCTCGAAGCCGGGGTACATGCGCTGGAACTTCTTCGCAGGCACTTCCATGAAGTCCTCCTGCTCAATGTACAGCTCTTTGCCGAACGTGACTGTGTGGCTGCCCATTTCGGGGTGCTTCGGGTGATTTTCGACCGTCAGCGTGAGCGTCTTGTCGGCATCCCAGTTCGTCAGCACCACCTTGAGCGGGTGCAGCACCGCCATCACGCGCGCCGCTTTTTCACCCAAATCGTCGCGGATGCAGGCATCCAGCAGCGCGGTATCCACGGTGGAATCCGCCTTGCTCAAGCCGATGCGGCTGACGAAATCGCGAATCGCAGCGGCAGTGCAGCCGCGGCGGCGCAGACCCGACAGCGTGGGCATCCGCGGGTCATCCCAGCCTTTGACGTAGCCGCCCATGACCAGCGCGCGCAGCTTGCGTTTGCTCATCACGGTGCGGGTCATGTTCAGGCGGGCGAACTCAATCTGGCGAGGACGTGCCGGCAGCATGGACTGGCTGTGCTCCACCACCCAGTCATACAGCGGGCGGTGAATTTCGTATTCCAGCGAGCAGAGGGAGTGGCTAATGCCCTCCAGCGCATCGCCAATCGGGTGCGCGAAGTCGTACATCGGGTAGATGCACCACTTCTTGCCCGTACGCCAGTGCTCCTTGTAGAGGATGCGGTACATGGTGGGATCGCGCATAACGATGTTGGGCGACGCCATATCAATCTTGGCGCGCAGGGTGTACTGTCCCTCGGCAAATTCGCCCGCGCGCATCCGGCGGAACAGATCAAGGCTCTCTTCGGCGGGACGGTCGCGCCACGGCGAATTCTTGCCGGGCTTGGTCAGCGTGCCGCGGTATTCGCGCATCTGCTCCTTGTTCAGCTCGTCCACATACGCCAGACCGCGCCGAATCCAGTCCTCCGCGATTTCGTAGCACTTATCGTAATAATCAGAAGCGTAATACAGGCCGCCCGTCCAGTCAAAACCCAGCCAGTGAATGTCGTTCTTGATGGCTTCGACAAACTCGGTGTCTTCCTTCGCGGGGTTCGTATCGTCAAAGCGCAGGTTGCACTTGCCGCCGAATTTCTCCGCCGTCAGGAAGTCTGTAATCAGCGCCTTGCAGTGGCCAATGTGCATATAGCCGTTGGGTTCGGGAGGAAACCGCGTATGCACTTGCGTGTAGCGACCATCCTTCAAATCCTGTTCGACGGCCTCCCAGACAAAATTACTGCGAGTCGTTGCTTCTTCCATAGAATCGTTTCCTCCTTCTCCATTCTATACCATTTCCAGAATCAAAAAGGCGCAAGCAGGCGGCGCTGACGAATCCGGAAGTAGTATCACCCGAGAAAATATGATACCGGGCATTGCACCATTATAACGGCATTCCCCCGAAATTACAAGGGTTCCCGGAAAAAATCGAGTATTTTGCTGGGGTTTCGCCGGAATCATACCTGAATTTGATTTTTCCCAGCCGCATTTTTTCCTTTTCTTCACCTGTACAGCAGAAAAACTTGCATTCCCCCGCATTCTGTGCTATATTGACGCGGAATCCAATAAGTTAATCGGAGTGAACTGCCATGCCGAATTTTTCGCTTTCTGACGCGGTGTTTGAAAATGCCGCTGCCAAGTACCCGACTCCCTTCCACCTCTACGACGAAGCCGGAATCCGCCGCAATGCCCGCACGCTGAAGCAGGCATTTGCATGGTGCGAAGATTTTGAGGAATATTTCGCCATCAAGGCCCTGCCGAACCCCGCTATCCTCCGCATTCTGAAGGAAGAGGGCTGCGGCGTGGACTGCTCCAGCGACACGGAATTGATGCTCGCGGACGCCTGCGGATTCTCCGGGCGGGACATCATGTTCTCCGCCAACGCCATGCCCTACTATGAGTTCGACGATGCCCGCCGTCTCGGCGCGTTCGTCAACCTCGATGATATCACCCATATTGACATTCTCCGTCAGCACGGCGGCATTCCCGAAACCATCTGCTGCCGCTATAACCCCGGCGGAGACTTCAAAATCGGCAACGAAATCATGGGCAATCCGGGCGACGCGAAGTACGGCTTCACCTATGCCCAATTGCAGGAGGGCTTGAAGCGCCTGAAAGAACTTGGCGCAAAGCGCTTCGGGCTGCACGCGTTCCTGTCCTCCAACAACACGGACGACAACTACTACCCCGCGCTGGCGAAGATTCTCTTCACCTGCGGCCGCGACCTCGCCGCCGAAACCGGCCTGGAGCTGGCGTTCATCAACCTCTCCGGCGGCATCGGCATCCCCTACCGCCCCGACCAGCCCGCGACGGATGTACTCGCTGTCGGCGAAGGCGTCCGCAAGGTATACGAGGAAATCTTCCCGAACGGCGGCGTCGCGCTGAAAACCGAACTCGGCCGCTGGATGACCGGCAACATGGGCTGGCTTGTCACGCGCGTGATTCACGAGAAGCACACCTACAAGGACTACATCGGCGTGGATGCCTGCGCCGCGAACCTCATGCGCCCTGCGATGTACGGCGCGTACCACCACATCACCGTCTGCGGGAAGGAAAGCCTGCCGCATGACCACATCTATGACGTCGTCGGCAGTCTGTGCGAAAATAACGACAAGTTCGCCATCGACCGCGCCCTGCCGGAAATCAAGATCGGTGACCTGCTGGTGATTCATGACACCGGCGCGCATGGGCACGCAATGGGGTATAATTATAATGGGCGGCTGCGGTCGGCAGAGGTGCTGTACACGCAGGATGGCGGCTATAAGCTGATTCGCCGCGCGGAGACGGCGCAGGATTATTTTGCGACGCTGGATATGGATGAATGCGCGGCGAAACTGGGCTTGACGCCGAAAAAATAAACACGCGGAAGCAGTATGGGAGTGAAACCAACTCAATCGCGCGGAGGGGTCAAGGTGGGATTCCCCCTTGCGGAGTCCAGAGGCAGCGCCTCTGGTGGGGTTTGGGGCAATGCCCCAACCGTTCCTCGGACGCTCAACTCCAAGGAAGCCGCCAACAAGGCGCAGGCAGCGAAGCGTCCCTGCCAGTAATACTATTTCCAGATGAAAATGCGCCAAGATGCGCCGCGAATTTTTCATTCTGGCTAACGTGAATGAAACGCAGCGTAGCAGCGCTACGCTAAGTGGAATGAGCGGACGCCAGAAGGGAAAAGGCGCAAGCAGATGGCGCAGGTGAATCTGGAAATAGTATAACTTCGCGCGTCCTCAGACGCGCCCCCAAGCCGCTCTTTCCATCACCTATGCTGTGTCGCGCCAGATGGACGCGACCAAATAGCCTGATAACCGCATATCACCGCAACACAAAACGGGCAGGACGCATCACACACGTCCTGCCCGTTCTTCTTGTATTACTTCGCCAGCTGGTTGACCGCATCGACAACCGCCTGAGAGGTCAGCGTCGCGCCCGTCACCGCGTCGATGTCCACGCCCAGCGTCAGCGGCGCACTCTTGCCGATGAACTGGCTCGTGAACGCTTCATCGGCACACTTGCCGCCCAGCGCGTAGAATTCGCCGGAAGCATCCACCGTCAGCGCCGTGATGACATGATTCTTGTCAATTTCCACCGTCACGACCACACCCTCGTGCCAGCCCTTGACCGTCGCGGTCAGCACCTTCGCGGGCGCTTCCGCATACAGGCTGTTCACCGCGTCTACAACCGCCTGAGACGTAATCGTCGCGCTTGCCACCGCGTCAATACCATCGCCCAGCGTCAGCGGCGCGCTCTTGCCGATGAACTGCGCCGTGAACGCTTCCTCCGCGCACTTCTGACCCAGACCCGGCGTCTGCGTGGACGCATCCACCGTCAGGGAGGTAATCACACCGTTCTCGTCTGTCACCTGCACCGTGATTTCGTTGCCATCGTAGCCCGCAGCCGTTGCCGTCTTAACTTCCGCAGTCTGTGCAGCGGGTTCTTCCGTCGCAGTAGGTGCTTCCGTCGGCTCTTCCACAGGTTCAGCCGTTGCATACAGGCTGTTCACCGCGTCTACGACCGCCTGAGACGTAATCGTCGCGCTTGCCACCGCGTCGATGCCTTCGCCCAGCGTCAGCGGTGCGCTCTTGCCGATGAACTGCGCCGTGAACGCTTCTTCTTCGCACTTTTGACCCAGACCCGGCGTCTGAGTGGACGCATCCACCGTCAGTGCCGTAATCACGCCGTTGTCGTCCGTCACCTGCACCGTGATGTCCGCGCCGCCGAAGCCCGCAATCGTCGCAGTCTTCGCGTTTTCCAGCACCATGGGCGCTTCCGTCGCAGCAGGGGCTTCCGTCGCCACAGGTTCGAGATCCTCCGCTGCCATCGCGGGCGAAGTCAGCGCCGCGTTGATGGCTTCCACTGCCGCCGTCGAGGTGACAGTCGCGCCGGTCAGCCCATCCACATTTTCATTCAGGGCAAACGGGCCGCTCTTGCCGATGAACTGCGTCGTGAACTCTTCGTCCGCGCAGCGCGTGCCGAAGCCGGGCGTCTGCGTGGAAGCGTCGATGACCAGCGCCGCAATCGTGCCGTCGTCATTCAGCGTCAGGCGCGCCGTCACTTCACCGTTGCCAAAGCCAACGGCCTTGCCCTGATGCACGTCGCCAGTCAGCTCAACCGTCTGCACGGGCTTTTCTTCCTTCACGCCGAACGCCAGCACGTCGCCTTCGACGTCCTTGCCCAGCACATGGCTGATGCACTTCAGCACATCATTGGACGCCGCCAGCACCGCCTTGGAGGTGACAGTCGCGCCGGTAATCGCTTCGATGGTGTCGCCGCCGAACGCGCTCAGGCCAATGAACGCCTCCGCACGAGCCGGTTCCTTCCAGCGCGCGCCGAAGCCGTCCGTCTCGGCAAAGTTCGTGTCGCCAATCTGGCAGCCGACGATTTTGCCATCCATATCAACGCCCAGCGTCACAGCGACATTGCCGCCGTAGCCCTTGGCGGAGGACACCGCGCAGTAGCCGATGGTCTTGCCGTCCTTCTTCGCTTCCACCAGCGATGTAACATTGCAGCCATCCGGAATGCTCATGGTGCTGAAGGAATCCGCCTCCATGACGCTCTGGAACGCCGCGTTCTGCGCCGCTTCCTCGTGCGCCTTGATGGGACCCGCCGTAATCGCATTCGTCACCGCCAGCAGCAGCGCCGCCGCCAGCGCAATCAGCGCCAGAATCAGGTACGCCGGAAGCTGTTTCCGAGTTGTCTTGGTTTCACTCATGGTTTATTGCCTCCTCCTGAGAACTATGAAAAAGTGAAATTGAAAGCTGATACTATTTTCAAAGGAAAATAGCGTATCATCGCAGGGACGTATAGCCCCATTGCTTCATCAGGTCGTTCATCATCACCGTGCCGTCGCGCAGAATCATCAGCGCGGGATAGCCGTTCTCCTGCGTGAGCTGGAGTGCCTTTTCGCTGCCGAGGACGATGCACGCCGTCGCCAGCGCGTCCGCGTCCATGGAGCTTTCCGCAATGATGGTTGCCGACGCCAAGTCGGAATCAGACGGCAGTCCCGTCCACGGCGAGAGGATGTGATGATACCGCACGCCGTCGATGGTAAAGCCGCGCTCGTAGATGCCGCTGGTCACGACGCTGCGGTCGATGACGGATACGACGCCGATAGGGCCGCTGCTGTTCGTGACGGACATGACGCCGGTGGGGTTGCTGTTGTTCGGCTCGTCCGGATCCTGTACACCAACGCGGTATGCCGATCCATCCGGCTTCGTCCCAACGGCGTAGACATTGCCGCCGAAATTCAGCATTGCGCCGCTGCACCGCCCACGCACAAGTGCCGCCACTTGGTCTGCAATGTAGCCCTTGGCGATGCCGCCGAGGTCAATCTGCATCCCGTCAGGCAGCGTAACCGTGTTGTTCTCGCCCAGCGTGAGCTGCTCGTCGTCCACCAGCGGCAGGGCGGCGATTCGCTCCTCGTCGGTCGGCATACGGTTCGTGCCGCCGGTGAAGTCCCACTGCGCGGTCAGGGGCGCAATCGTGATGGCGAACGCGCCGCCGGTCAAGCGGTTGAGCTTCTTCGCTTCGCTGAGGACGTTCCACGTTTCCGCATCAACAGTCACGGTCTGCCCATGAGCGTTGTTGATGCGGCTGACGTCGCTGCCCTCCACCGTTTTGGAGAGCATGTTCTCGTAGCGCTTGCAAGCCGCCCAGATGTCCTCCATCAGGGTGTCGTCCGCGCCGTAGAGCGTGATGGTCACAACTGTGTCGAAGTAGAAACCCACGCCCGTTGTTTTTTCTGCCGGGTCAACCGTGGCGGCCGCGGCGGGGGGTGTCGTCGGGGTTTCGCCGCCTGCCTGCTGTGCACTGCATCCGCCCAGCAGCAGCGTCAACGCCATCAGCCCCGAAAGCACCGCTGTTTTTTTCATTCCTTCACCACCAATTCCACACTTACCCGATTGGGCAGACAGATAATGAATTGCTGATTGGGGCGCGTCTCCCAGTTGTCCAGCGTCACTTCGCCCATTTGGACGCACAGCTGATTATGGCATGTTGAGGATGCCATCACTGCGCCGCGCTCGCTGATCTCAATCACGTTGACGCTGCCGTCCTCCTGCGTGACGGTCAATGTCTGCTTCTGCCCCAGCGGCACACGGGCGTACTCCGCGCCATCCACCGTCACGACGATTTCGCCATTTTGACCCCCGCTCGGACGCAGCAGCGTTACCGCCGCCAGCAATCCGACGGCAAGTGCGACCATCAGCGCAATGACCCAATAGTTCTTCTTATCCATACTGCTCCTTTATCTTGGCATATGAATACATTGTGAATTATACCACGAACTCCATGCCGCGTCAATGTCAAGTTTTCGCGATTGAAGCATTTCTCGATTCAGTTGACTTTGCTTTCATACTTATATGCTATATGCGCGTGCAGCGCAGGGATTTCGCCTCTGCGGAGGCAAAAATCCTGTTTCAAATCCCTCAATTTTGTGGTATAATGATTCCAGCAGACTTCTGCAAAATGCACGTTAAACCAACGATTAGGAGGATTTTTACCATGGCTAAGGAACTTAAGGGCACAAAAACCGAACAAAACCTGCTGGAAGCCTTCGCGGGAGAATCTATGGCGCGCAATAAGTACACCTACTTCGCATCGAAGGCGCGCAAGGACGGCTATGTGCAGATTGCCGAACTCTTCGAGGCAACCGCGGCGAACGAGAAGGAACACGCCAAAATGTGGTTCAAGCTGCTGGAGGGCGGCGAAATCAAGGATACCGCAGCGAACCTGCTGCACGCAGCCGAGGGCGAGAACGCCGAGTGGACAGACATGTACGTCCGCATGGCAGAGGAAGCGGACGCCGAGGGTTTCCCGGCGATTGCGCATAAATTCCGCATGGTCGCCGCCATCGAGAAGGCGCATGAGGAACGCTATCGCCGCCTGCTGGCGAACGTGGAAAATGACCTTGTGTTCTCCAAGGACGGCGACGTGATTTGGGAATGCGCGAACTGCGGCCATATCGTTGTGGGCAAGAAAGCGCCGGAAATCTGCCCGGTGTGTGCGCATCCGCAGAGCTACTTCATGGTCAAGGCGGAAAACTACTGATATTCCTGATTCTGATAGCAAGCACCCCTCCTTCGGCAAATCACCGAAAGAGGGGTGCATTTTCGTTCGTAGATCTTTGGGAGCAACACGCGCATACAGTATGCAGATGCGCTCATCTCAATCGCGAAAAGGGTGTCGAGAGGGTCGAAGACCCTTCGCAGGTGCAGGGCAGCGCCCTGCTGGGGTCAAGGGGCAAAGCCCCTTGGGTCTCCCCCGTCCTTTATTTCTGGTCGGGAATCAGAACCGCCTTGATGCGGCGGACGCCGGCGGAAGAGGATTCTTCCTTCTGAATCTTGAACGTGCCCAGATCGCCGGTGTTCTGCGCGTGGGGGCCGCCGCAGATTTCAAAGGAGTAATCGCCCATCTTGTAGGTGCGAACCTTCTCGCCGTACTTGGACTCGAACAGGCCGATTGCGCCCTTCTCCTTCGCCTCCGGCACGGTCATCTCTTCGCACACAACCGGCACTTTCGCCTGAATCGCTTCATTGACCATCTTTTCGACCTGCGCCAGCTCGTCCTTGGTCACCTTGCGGCCGAAGGAGAAGTCGAAGCGCAGACGTTCCGCTGTGATGTTCGAGCCCTTCTGCGCCACTTCGTCGCCGAGCACCTTGCGCAGCGCCGCGTGCAGCAGGTGGGTCGCGGTGTGCAGGCGTGCGGTTTCCTCGCTCGTGTCCGCCAGACCGCCCTTGAACTTCTGCTCCGCACCCTGATGGCTCAGCTCCTGATGCTTGCGGAACGCTTCCTCAAATCCGGCGGTGTCCACCGTCAGATTGCGCTCCTTCGCCAGCTCCACGGTCATCTCAATCGGGAAACCGTAGGTGTCGTAGAGGTGGAACGCCGTCTCGCCGTCAATCTTGCCATCCGCCGCGCGGGACGCCACCTTGTCGAACTCCTTGTTGCCCTGCTTCAGCGTGCGGGCAAAGCGGCCTTCCTCCAGCGTCAGCTGATCGATGACGAACGCCGCGTTGCGCTCCAGCTCCGGATACGCATTCTTGTACTGGTTGATGATAACCTTCGCGATTTCGCAGGTGAAGCCGTCGGGCATACCGAGCTGCATCCCGTAGCGCACTGCGCGGCGAATCAGGCGGCGGAGAATATAGCCCTGATCCGTGTTGGACGGGGACACGCCGCGGTCGTCGCCCAGAATAAAGGTGGACGTGCGCATGTGGTCGGCAATGATGCGGAACGCCTTGGTCGTTTCCTCATCCGCGCCGTACTCCTTGCCAGACAGTTCGGCAATCTTCGCCAGAATGTCGGTGAAGGCGTCCGTCTCGTAGACGGTCTTTTTGCCCGTCAGCACACAAATCGTGCGTTCCAGGCCCATGCCGGTATCGACGTTCTTCTGCTTCAGCGGAATGAACGTACCGTCCTTCTGCTTGTTGTACTGCATGAACACGTCGTTCCAGATTTCCAGATACGCGCCGCAGTGGCAGGCGGGCGAGCAGTTCGGGCCGCAGGGCTTTTTGGTGATGATGAACATCTCGGTATCCGGGCCGCACGGGCCGGTGATGCCCGCCGGACCCCACCAGTTGTGCTCCTTCGGCAGATAGAACAGGTGGTCGTCCTTCACGCCGCAGCTGCGCCAGAGATTGGCGGCTTCCTCGTCGCGGGGGCAGTCTGCGTCGCCCTCAAAGACAGTGAACGCCAGCTTGTCGGGGTCCAGACCGAGGTATTTTTCGCTCGTCAGGAACTCCCAGCTCCACGGAATCATTTCCTTCTTGAAATAGTCGCCCAGCGACCAGTTGCCCAGCATTTCAAAGAAGGTCAGGTGGCTGGGGTCGCCCACGTCGTCAATATCACCCGTGCGGATGCACTTCTGCACGTCGGTCAGGCGCGTGCCGGCGGGGTGGGGCGTACCCATCAGGTACGGCACAAGCGGGTGCATACCGGCGGTGGTGAACAGGACGGTCGGGTCATTTTCCGGAATAACGGAGGCGGAAGGAATCCGATGATGTCCCTTGGACTCCATGAACTGCTGGAACATTTCCCGCAGCTGGGCGGATGTAATCTGCTTCATAAAGGCTGCTCCCTTCAAATTCGCACAAAATAGGGTCAATCGCAAGGGCTATTATACCATTCTGTCATGCGATTTGCAAGGGCTTCACGCGGTTTCCTGCGCCATTTGCGCCTTCTGCGTACGAATGACCTTCGTCATCATCCAGACGGCGAGGGCAAGCGTCAGCACATCCGCCAGCGGCTGGCAGACTTCCAGCCCGCGCAGCCCCCACACGTTCGGCAGCACCAGCAGCGTCGGAATCAGGAACAAGCCCTGCCGCGCCGCCGCCAGAATCGTCGAGCGGATGCCGTAGCCAATCGCCTGCGTGTACATGTTGCTCAGCGTAATAAAGCCCCACGTCCACACGGTCAGAATCTGAACGCGGAAGGTTTCCGTGCCGATGCGGATGACCTCCGGGTCGGAGCGGCGGAACAGCGTGACGACCGGCTCGGCAAAGGCGAAGCCCGCCACGCCCAGCACCAGCAGCACAATCGTCGTTACCTTGACGCTGAAGGAAAACGCGCGGTGCATCCGGTCATATTTCCTCGCGCCGTAATTGAAGCCGCAGACCGGCTGGAAGCCCTGCCCGAAGCCGACGACGGTGGAGTTGACGAAATTCAGGCAGCGGCTGACAATCGCGAACGCCGCAATCGCCGGGTCGCCATAGACCGCCGCGGCATTGTTGAGCAGCGACGTCGACACGCTCATGATGCCCTGCCGCCCCAGCGACGGCAGACCGTTGTTCAGGATTTTGCCGTACATCTGCTTCGTTGGGCGGTAGTTGCGCGGATGAATCGTGATGGCGTCGGCGTGCGTGCTGCACATCACCAGCAGGATGACAAAGCTCGTCAGCTGCGAAATTGCCGTCGCAATCGATGCGCCCGCAATGCCCATGTCAAACACGAAAATCAGCAGCGGGTCAAGGAGCATATTCAGCAAGCCGCCGGAAATGATGCCGACCATGCCATACATCGCCAAGCCTTGGAAGCGCAGGAGGTTGTTCATTGACAACGACCCCATCATGAACGGCGCAGCAAGGAAAATATACCGTGCGTAGTCCAGCGCATACGGCATAGCGGTCTCCGTCGCGCCGAGCAGGCGCATCAGCGGCTCATTGAACACATTGCCCAGCACCGCAATCAGCACGCCCGCCGCTACTGCGGAAAAGAAGCCGACCGCGCTGTACACTTCCGCCTCCTTGCGCTTGCCCATCCCCAGCAGGTGGCTGACGTTCGTGCCGCTGCCCATGCCGAACATGAACGCCAGCGCCTGAATCATCGCCATTGCGGAAAAGACGATGCCGACGGCGGCGGAGGCGGATGTGCCGCTTGCACTGGCTTCCGCCGTGCCAATTTGGCTGACGAAATAGGTGTCCGCCATATTATAAATGGAGGTAATCAGCATTGAGCAGATGGTGGGAAGCGCCATTTTCGGGATAATCTTCTCCACCGGCTGCGTCAGGAGCATTTGCTGTCTTTCTTCGGCGCTCATCGCCATAGGATTTGTCCTGCCTTTCTCATTCTCTATACGCATGGAAGCCCTTTCAGAGCATACCAAGTAAAATATTCTGCGAAAATCCCGAAAATCCTTGTTTTTTTCGCCGCACTTGACAAAGAAAGTCAGATGCAGTACCCTTGTATTGGGGAGAGACTCCCCCGAAAGGCAGAAAATCGACATGAAATCGACCGAAGAAATGCTGCAAGCCGCTGTGCAACAGCTGCAAACCGCGGAGCAGGCGCGCCTGACCAGCGAAACCGACCCTGCGCGCCGGCAGCTGCTGCACCTGCTCTATGCGCGGGAAGCCGCCGCGCTGCAATCCATGACACTGGTACGCGCTGAAATCCCCGCCGCCCAAAAGCGGAACTGGAAGCCGCTGATTTTCCCGCTCGCCGCCACGGTGCTGAATCTGGGTGCGCTGGCGCTCTGGCTGACGCTGCCCAGCTGCGTGACGCCGGAAAACAGCGGCTGGATGGGGCGATTCGCGCTGTGCATCGTTGTGCAGTCGGTATCACTCTGCGCCGCCATCGGGAGCATTGTGAGCGCCATGCGCCGCAAGCTCCCCGAACCCGCTGCGGTGGCGGATGAGACCGAGCTTCGCCGCCGCTTGGTGGAAGCGGAAGGACGAATCGCTTTGGACGCGCAGACCATCGAAGCGCTTTTCGCGCAGGAATCTGTGACCATTATCAGCACGGGCGCGGAAACGGCGGCAGAGCTATATGCCTCGCTGTACGAAATGGCACAGGATGCCCGGCTGGATGGCGACGCAAATCAGGAAAAAGCGCTCTCGTGGCCGCTGTCGAACGCAAAGCGCCTGCTGAACGCGGTCGGCTGCGAAGCGGTGGACTACGCGCCGGAAACAGCCATGTTCTACGACGTGATGGACGCGGACATCACCCAGCAGCGCCGCCCCGCGATTGTGCAGAAGGCGGACGGGATTGTGCAGCAGAGGGGACTGTATTTAAGGAAGGGGTAACGCCCTTGACCCCTCCGCGTGTTTCTCCTCTTTATTATCCCCCTTATCCCTATCCAGTGAGGTGAATTATGCGTTATTTTGGCTTTGACCTGGGCGACGGCGAAAGCTGTGTCGCCCTCTATTCCGACCAGCACATCGCTCCCGTTATCCTCCCCGTCCACGGGCGCAACAGCTTCATCACTGCCCTCGCCCGCTATGATGGTCATCCCGTCGTTGGCACACTTGCCAGCGACAACCCCCAAGCTGAAGACCTCCGCGTCTGCTTCAAGCGCAACTTCCGCACCAACAGCGATTTCGTCAACCAGACCGTCGCCGCCTTCGCAAAAGGCGTCCTGACCGCCCTGCAAGACCATAGCGTCGTCCGCCATATCATGGAGACGGAAGACGTCAGCTTCATCGTGGGCTGTCCGGCAGATTGGGCGGACAGCGACCGCACGCGCTATGCGTCCCTGCTGATGGACGCGGGACTGCCCAATGTGCGTATCGTGCCAGAATCGCGGGCGGCATTCCTGTCCGCGTCGACCGCGGAAGAGGACGAAACGCTCCGCCGGGCGCTGATGGACTGCGCGCTGGTGATTGACCTTGGCTCCTCCACCATGGATTTAGCGTATGTCTGTGACGGGCGGGAGTACGCCGTCAGCACAATGGGCGTGCAGCTGGGCGGCGGTATGCTGGATGAGCTGCTGCTGGAGCGGGCGGTAGACGCGCTGTGCGCAGAGGAAGCGGAACTTGTGCGGGAAATCCTGCGCGAAAAAAGCGCGTGGAAGAGCCGGATGATGCTGTCCGCGCGGCGGCTCAAGGAACAGTTCTTCACGCTCGGCACAGGCGAAGAGCTGACGAGGCGCGAGACGATTTTCTGCGAAGGGCGGCATGTGCTGAACCTCACCATCAGTGCCGCCATCGTCGAGGAACTGTGCGAGCGCCCGTCACCGTTATTGGAGGGTGAATCCTTCCGCAGCCGGATGATGAACTGTCTGCTGATGGCGCAGCAAATGACGGCGCAGCGTCCGCCGAAGGTCGTGCTGCTGACAGGCGGCGCGTCGCGGATGACGTTCTTCCAGCAGCTTTGCCGTGAGACATTCCCGGACAGCGTGCTGCACGTTTCCGCCACGCCGGAATTTGACATTGCGCGCGGATTGGCGTACGCGGGGCATGTGGACGAAATGGTCAGGCGGCTGAAGGCGGATGCCGCGGCATATGTAGAAAGCGATGCGGTGGAGCAGAAGGTGCAGTCCGCTATGCCCGCGCTGACAGAGCAGCTTTCCGACGCTATGGCGCGTCAGCTGACGGACAGCGTGCTCGTGCCGGAATACCGAAAGTGGCGGCAGGGCGAAACGGCAACGCTGGGCGACATGGAAGATGCGTGCCAGAAGCGGGCGGAATCGCTGCTGATGTCACCGGAATGGAGCGCAGCGCTGTCAGAAGTGGTCTCGCCGTGGCTGGACAACATTCTGATGGACGTGCAGCGTGACCTCAACCGCCTTTGCGAGCAGTATGGCGTGCTGTCTCTTATACACATCTCCGAGCCCA
>ENA-UAON01000567-UAON01000567.1-human-gut-metagenome-genome-assembly--contig:-NODE-567-length-14078-cov-4.942095_pt1 | contig 14078 bp, 9 predicted proteins | sample MGYA00243469_ERZ654557 | MGnify/ENA primary metagenome ERZ654557 (study PRJEB26926, sample SAMN06164571) | human gut metagenome | biome: ENVO:00009003; feature: ENVO:2100002; material: ENVO:00002003...
AGTGTCTCGTGGCTCGGAGATGTGTATAAGAGACAGCCCTTAGCAACATAATACGCTCCAAGAATAAACAAACCGCTGGTTGCAATAACAAGCATAAGCTCTGCTCTGTGTACAACAGCTGTATCAGGTAAATATTCACTAAGTACGTTATACATTAACTGAACTGCCATAGTGCCAAATAATCCTATAGTAGTGTGAATAAGACCTTTTATTTTATAATAGTGCGCTCCTCTTGGTTCACTACCCTGTCGCTCTGCTTTTATCTGTTTTCTTCTATCGTTAATTAGCTGTATTGCAATGTAGCAATACAAAGCCCAAGCTGCATACTCCATACATTTCTCCTTCTTCATGTTATTATTTATTGCGGCTGAATTAAAATGCAATTAAATTAACTGATATAATTCATCCAGCTTTGAGAAATCAATTACTCCCCTTTTTTCATCAACGATCTTACTTATCCACGGACCAAAATAAAATGTCTCCTGTCCTGATTCATTTCCCTGGGGATACTCGACGACTAATGTTTCATCTGCTTCATTTATACTGTATATATATTTTGAATCATGATTTATATTTAGTAGCAGACTGTATCGTATGTATGAAAGTATTGTAAAATAAACATTTATCACTTTCTTTACATAAAATACTGTCTACTACGTTCTCCTTTTCTAAAATTATTTTTCATCCAACAACTCTTGACAGGTCATTGAGATGAACACACCTAACTTAAAAGGTGTTGAAAGCCTTATCCTTTTGTCTTTGGAATTTCAGATAGTCGTATACTGGCTTTACAATTCTCATCTCATTATCCAGTAGAACAACTGTCTCCCTTCCTTCACGTTCTATAACATGTAGTTCCATGTATTAAATACCTTCAATACATTTATGATATGTCTATAATGTTAAAATACCTCTTATTACTTTATATTTTACCATCGGCAGAACGTATGTTTAAGTATTATTCTACTGTATAATAATTATTTGATATTCAATTTTTAAGGTACACATACTTTACAATGATATATCCTAACAAACCCTTATATTTACTGAGTTTATGAGGATATATTTATTATTTAACTTACTATACACTAACTACTAAAGATAACATCATTTATTCGATTATAAAAGTCAATGAAACGTTCAATATTATCATATACATTTGATATCTGCAATGATATCAGCTCATACTTATCCTCAATGATTTCGCCATTTTCAACATATTTTCTGTATTTCCCTTCATCCGGTGTCAATAAGCGTCTAATACTATGTAAAACATTACCCCAGCAAAGCACATATAATAGAGACGTGAAAACCTGCCACAAATATGCCTTATGTCCATACATCAAAATTATATTTTTATAAAATTTTGGAAGAGTATTATAATCTTTAACAAAATAAGACACAATTAGCATGTAAACTGCAAATGTCAGTAAATTCACTATATACTCTTTTAATTTAAACCTTCTATACACTGGGTTATTCCAGTTTGTGGTTGCGTTCTCTCTGGATTTCCTAAGAATAGTTTCAACCTCACTTTTCCGAAAGTTAGATGGTATATATGTTATTTTTTTATTTGTATCTTTTACTTCCTCTGCTGGTGCTGGCTCTGTTAGTCCGCATAGTTCTTCCGGTAATGATACATCCATTTTTAATCCTCCTTCGTAAGATATGTTAAATCAGTAATGAAATTTAACCGTCCGCTCCTTTGTACATGTATGTCTTTCTATATGTATTAAACCAAACTTTGTTCTATCGGATTCTTACCCTTCACAGGAGCTGATTCTTTATGCACCAAATAATAACCACAACAGATATAAGTACATAAAGTAATGATTTTATAAGCAAAGTTTTCCGTCTTTTATACCTTAAATTATAAAAATAATTAATCTCCTCAGTCGTTATTTCCGACAGAGGTTTAGAAAGAATATCTTCCAATACCTGTTTCTGTTGGTCGATAGATTCAAGTTTTTTATGTATTCGTTCCATTGTCTGCTTATTTTCCAGCATATTCCTTTTTAATGGAAAAAATAAAAATCTATCAGGTTTTAACCAGTTTCTGCACTCGTCATGCTCATAGCTGTAAGCATAATCCTGAATGAAAACTATTTCCTTTTTTACCTTTTGTCTGAAATATTCCCAATGTTCTTTCAGGTATTCCTCACTCTCTTTAACAGGGAAATACTTACCATATAGTCTGTTATTTACAAACTGTATTATTTTCATCGGTTATCTCAATCCTTTCACTTCAGATTCTTACCTTAATTTTATCAATTATTATTCTTGAGCATAGGTGTCTCTACAAGATTCGCTTTTCTCTCCTTAAAAGGATACTTCCACTTAAGGCGAGTATTACAAAACGAACATTTCTGAAATCCTATCTTAACTGGCATTCCACAACTCTTTTTAGGACATCTGAAGCTCATGATTTCACCGTCAGGACTGTATAGCATATTCATGAAGTTTTCCTTTAAGAGCTGCTCCTTAATTTCATTGTTAAACACTTCGTATTTTACTAAAATGGGGCTTTTTGAGAACATATTAAACCCTCCAGCTACTTTATATTATTAAGAATTTTGTATTTAATTGCAGGTTCTATTGCAAAAACAAACATATTGTTATATCTTTTTAGTGTATTATCTTTATTACACCGACAAACTTCACAAGGATGATACACCTTTGGGATTACCTGATTATCAGGTAATCCCAATTTTTTTAGTTACTCTTTGTTTCTCCGCAAGAGGAACATCTATAACCTACCAATTTCTTCTCAGTATAAGCTTCAGATATAGTAACTGGCTCATAATGACCTTCCTCATCATGATGTATATAATCTGTGATTTTTTTTCTTGTTGTAGAAGATGAACAACTTCCTCCTTCATCTAAACAACTATACTGATGCTCTTTTCTCTCTTCATTTGTAGAAAATTCTGCTTGAGCAATTCCTAAAGAATTACAATGTTCGCACATACCTCTTTCACATTGTCTGCATATGTAAACAATTGAATATACAGGCTCTTCCCAGGCAGCCTTGTCAACCACCCAAACATTCTCCCTTACAGCTTCATGATATATATAGTCATACACTGGTTCCCAATTATGCTCATGAGAAGGTGTATCAGGTGTTGATGGCTTTGTCTCTGGTTCACTAGGCGTTGTGTTTTCACCATTATCAGAGCTGCTGCCGTTATTACCGCTGCTATTGCCGCCATTATTGTTATCAGGAGAACCTGAACTGCCGCCGCTATTATTGCCGTTATCTACTACATCATCGGTAGACGGCTTAGTAGGAATAACTTCATCAGCCTTAGGAATTTTATCGTCCTTAGCTGCTTCCGTAATTTCATTTGACACAGTTTCGTCAGTAATAGTTATTGTTCCGCCTGCACTCTCTTCATAGTTATCAGCCTTAATCTCAGTTCTGTTGCCATCGCGATCCTGAATGATAACGACTTTCTCGCCATCCTCATTTGTCTCAACAATACCAGCGACCTCTACTGTATTGCCCTCAGCATCCTTGACAGCTATCGTAACCTGTTCCTCTTTAGTCTTTTTAGTATTTTTAGTTTCCTGCTCCGTTACAGCCTTTGTGGTGTTTTCTGTTGAAACAGGCTTCTTCTTGCCGCACCCTGCAGATGCGAAAATCAAGCAGCACGATAAAAATACTGCTGCCCCTTTTAATAAATTCCTTTTAATCATAGTGCTTCCTCCCTTTATTCATCGAATAAGGGATGCACTTACTTCTTACAATTAATTAATTATAAATTTTTAAAAAACGGTGTCTTGTGGTAGTGGTAGTGACTCCGCTTTTCATCTTTAGAATACTTAATCGCATTCGCAATTTCAATATCATATTTTCACAAAAAACTTTACAAAAGTGTTAAAATCGTTATTTCAATCTGTGCAGCTGCAGGCTGCCAGTAAAAGATACAGGATTCGGACCTGTCTCCACCTTTCGGCGTGCTCTTCCAGAATGAGCTAATCTTCCTGTTTTCTTATCTTCTAAAATTCCCGCCCGGATTACCGGACGGGAAAAGTTTTACTCTGCGTGCTTATTACTCTTTCGTACCTTTAAAAAGATAATGAATAAAATCACAAGCAGAACTATGACAAAAAAGGATACCCCTGCAACAACAGCCGGATGATTCTGGACATATGTTGCGAAAGTTGTCTTTTCTGTTGTTTCAGTAACAGCAGCTCCGTCAGACTTTGAATTATCTCCATCTGAGTATGTTGCTGTCGCTGTGATGTCATATGCTGTAGCTGCATCCGGCTCGTTTACAACGGCTTCGTACTTTGCAACCCACACATACGCATCATTATTTGCCGGCAGTGTGACATTGTTGCCATACACTACCTCGTAATCATTAATGACCTTGCTTCCTCTGGCTACTGCCTTACGGCACAATACGCCATCCTGTGTATAAGCATCTCCATCCCAATCGATTGAAGATATATCATACACATCTGAATCAAGACCTAAATCTTCAAGCATCTGTGCAGAATACTGCATAAGGTTTGGTGTTGTCTCATCATATGTTATGATGTTGTCCCTGTATCGGAAGTATCTTCCGTTTGTTACATAGAATGTTACGTCAAAGCTGAACTCATCAGAAGAGGCTGTACTGACAACTCTCCTTGATGTCTGATTAAGAGTTACATTTATTACTGCTCCTGTTACTGGATCAGTAACCGTTGAATCGATAGTCTGTGGAATAGCATCATCCTTTGTTAAAGAATCGAAGTGTACTGACTCTTCCTGATACTGAGTTCTGGCTCCTACTCCTGTCACCTGCTTTTCTACACCTGCCAGAGAATAAGTGATACCATCCTGTTCGATAGTCTCGCTAAAATCTGCTGTTGAGTATGTAGAAGCTGCTGAACGCATTTCAACGTTCTTTGTAACATTGCCAGCTACTTTTTTCTCTTTCGCGTCGTACTTAACGCCCTTTAACTCAAAAGTTTTGCCGTTCTTTTCTACTGTCTTGTTAAATGAATACTCTTCATCCTTGTTGTTTGATGTATATGTCTGCTTTTCCGTGTACTCTTCTGCTGCAACATTAGTAAACCCGAAAGCCATTCCTACTGCCACAACCGCACCAAAAATTGTAAATGCTTTTACTATATTTTTTCTTTTCTTCCCAGCAAGCAGGGCTGTAATACCTGAAAGAGCCGCAATCATCATGACAACATAAGCCATCATGTGACTGTTATCTCCAGTCTTTACTAAACTGCCACTGTCTGATGTGAAGTCTCCAGCCTTATTCCAGTCGGCATCATCGTTGTAATTAAACATGAGATATCCGATTATCGCCTCATCTGTCATTGAAAAATGCTGGATACGTGCTGAATCTGCTACCTTAAACTTAACATCCTCAGCAAGCTCAAATCCTGCAGGAGCTTTAATTTCCCTTAAGATGTAATCTGTGTCAGGAAGGAGACCGATTATCTCAGTTGCCTTTCCTGTTGTGATGAATGGACCATAAACAACATTTCCGTTCATATCAAGAATCTCAAGTGTAGCACCATCAAGCTGCTTGATAATACCTGTTGAATCCAGCTTCTCAATATTAACAACTGTCTTAAATGTTACTGTCTGACCATTATCATTTATGTCTGTATGCTCCGCAGTTTTTACACCTGAAGCTGCATCGAAAAGATTCTCGAATACTACTACTGTAAGTGAATCAAGGTCTTTTCTTGCGAAGTTAAATACTACATCCACGCTTCCATCTGCTTCTGTTGGTGTAAATGTCACTTCTGACTTTACCTTTCCACCAGCTACAGGCTTACCGGTCTTCTTATCCATAAGAACACCCTCAACTCTGTACTCAACACCTGGAATAAGGTTTTTGTATTCAACTGTATCTGTTATCTGTAAACTTGTATCATCATCAGTTCTTACACCGGCTTCTGGATATACTGTTGTATCCTTGGCTGTCGTCTTAACAGATGGGTAATGTACGCTTTGTGACTCATCACTCAAATCTTCATGACTCGCAATTTCAATTCCATTATGGATTATCTTTTCAAAGCATACGATTGTTTCACCTGCTAGAAGTGAAGAATCGAACTCAAATACCATGTCTACTGTTCCGTTTGATGTCTGTGCAACAAAAGTTGTCTTGGCAGTAATCTTATTTCCGTTCTTATCAAGTAAAGGCATTCCTGTGCCCTTTACCATAAGATGACCACTTACTGAATAAGTGTTACCTACAATTAAGCCGTTGTAAGAAACTGTATCAACAATGACAGCTTTATCAGTAACAACACCTACGTTATTACCAGTCTGCTTGTCATGTGCCTTTGTCTTAACATCAATATAATAAATGCTCTGCTCTTCACTGCCTATATCACTATGGCTTGTGAGCTTTACGCCTGACTCTGTATCATAGATGTCTTCAAATACGACAAGTGTATGATCTCCAAGTCCGGTTGAATCAAATGTAAACTCCATGTCTACTGTGCCGTTGGCATTGTTTGCCACGAAGTTCTTTGTAGAACTTACAAGGTTGCCCTCACTGTCACGCAATGGCATCTGTGTAGCCCTGTCAACAAGATATCCCTTTAATGTATACTCACGGCCTGAGATCAGATTAGTATATGTTACTGTATCAATGATTGTTGTTTCAGGTCCTACTGTACCATTGTGGTCACCTGTATTCTTGTCATATGCCTTTGTTCTTATCTTTGGATACGCAACCGACTGGCCATTGTCTGTGATATCACTATGGGTCGTTACACAAACATTTTCATGTAACAAATCCTCGAATACTACGGCTGTAGAGCCTTCCATAACACTCGAATCAAATGTAAAAGTAATATCAACTGAACCATTCGCTGTTGCAGCTACAAATGTTTTAGACGATGTAATCTTATTACCATCCTTATCAAGTATAGCTGTGTTTGTATCCTTATTCATAAGGTAGCCGCTTACTGTGTAAGTCTTGCCAACAATAAGATTTGTATATGTTACTGTATCAATAATTGTTGATCTGCCACCTACAACACCTACATGACTGTTTGTATTGCCGTCTACAGCTTTTGTTCTGATCTTAGGGTAGTAAATGCTCTGGTCTGAGCTTGTTATATCACAGTGCGTGCCAGCTTTGACACCGTTGTAATAAACATCTTCAAATACAGTCACTGTTGTACCCTCCAGAAGTGATGAATCAAGTGTAAACTCCATATCAACTGTCTGGTCTTGTGTTTCTGCTGTAAACTTCTTTGTTGCTGTAATTCTGTTGCCGTTCTTGTCAAGAAGCTCTGAACCGGTATCTTTGTTCATAAGATATCCGCTTACCTCGTATGTACTGCCGACACGTAAGTTATTAAACATAACTGAATCGACAATAGTTGCTGTTTCAGAAACAGTACCTACATTAGTGCCTGTCTCCTTATCATGAGCCTTTGTTCTTAACTTAAGGTAGTCAATTGTCTGGTCTTTGTCCTCCAGGCTGTCATGAACGTAAATCTCAACGCCCTGCTGGTAAAGACTCTCGCAGACTACGATTGAAAGTCCCTCAAGGTTAGCCTTGAAATTGAACTCAACATTAACAATCTGGTCTTCTGCTTCTGCTGTGAATGTTGTTTCACCTGTTACAGTGTTTCCATCTGCATCGATGAATGGAAGACCTGTTGCTTTATTTTTAAGAACACCCTTAATAGTGTATTCCTCGCCAACCACAAGATCACGGCAGTCTACGCTGTCCACAATTCTGTAAACAAGGTTTTCGTCGTATGCACCCTGGTTATCACCGGTCTTATACTCCGCTGCCTTTGTGCTGGCTATTGATGTATGCTTATCTGTAAATTTCAGGCTGTAATCCTGTGAAGATTCATTACCTTTAATTCCAGAAGCATCCACCTTCTTAACATCGTTCTTGTTACCGTATCCTATAGGAGCTTTAAGTTCCTTAACTTCATAAACATAACCCGTAGGATAATCAAAAGCTGCTGTTGCCTTTCCGTCCTCTCCTGTTACTAACTTCTCAAGAAGAGTACCCTTGGCTGCAACAACCTTTCCTTTTCTGTCCACAATATCAGTTGTGGAATAAACGCCAAATGTTGTATCAGAAAGAACAGCTCCGGTATCTATATCAGTCTTATTAACTTCAATGTTTACCTTCTGTCTCTCATCTGATAAAGATACGTCAGTAAAACCTACTTCTTCATCTTCATCAAGAACAACTTCAACCTCATGGACTTTGGAATCAAGCAGATAGTTTCCATCAGTGCTTAACTCCTTAACATAGTATGTACCAGGTAAATACTCATACTTGCTTTCTGCATATGTATCATCGACTGTTGTTATCTTTTCAATAAGATTTGTGCATTCAGCGTCTGTATAAACACCGTATGTACAGCCTCCTACATATTTTGAAGAATAAGTAAAACCATTTGTACTGTCGAATCCGGTAAGTACCTCACCGGTCTTATAGAGTCTGAGCTTAGAGTACTTCTGTGCATCATTTCCGTTAAGCTGGTATGTCTTTCCGTTTTCTGTTATGGACACCTCCATATCATCCAACATCATGAATCCGTCTTCACCTGATACCTGATGCAATACATAGTTACCATATACAAGGTCTTTAGATGTTGCTAAACCATTCTTATCTGTGTAGAGAATATCTCTTGCATCATCAGCTGCGTCATCATAGCTTCCTGCTGACTTAAGATACAGCTGGAATACTGCGCCTGATTCCGGAACAGCTTCTGTAAGAGTATCCTTACCTGAAGAAAGAACTGCCTTTGCATTAGCATCCTTAATTACCTGCTTTGTTTTCTTGATGGAAATCTTACCCTTAACACCCTGCTCTAAGTGGATTACTGTGTCTGATGCTTCCTGATATGAGGTTGCATTGTTTTGCTCAACACCATTAACATACCATTTTAAATTATTAACATTAAATGTAAATAATGTTTCATCAACCAGATATCCTGTTGGTGCTTCGTACTCCTGGATTGTAACAGTACCTAATGGAAAGCATACTAATCCATCTTGATAAAAGAGTTTATCTCCACCGATATAACAATTTTCATCAGACAAATCTACCCTACCATTCTTGTCCGTCTGGACCTTCCAGGTATACTTAGGTTCTAAGCCGTCCTTTGCCGGGTCTGTGGTCATGTCTGTATCATAGTACTTAACCACATACTTGGCTCCTGCAAGAGTTCCGTCTCCGTTTGAGACTCCACCTGTTTCCTTATTAACTTTCCTTAAGAGGATAGTTACAGGGTCAGTCTCCGGTACGTCGTACAGTCCACCACCCCAGGTGCCTTCACCTTTAATAGTGATAGACTTTACTTCATCGTTTAAGAGGAAGCCCTTTGGAGCTTTTGTTTCCTTATAGTACAGTGTTCTTGTTTCACCTTCTGGAATGTTATAGACAGTATATTTACCCGTATCACCATTCTCATCTGTAACAAGAGTTGTTAACAAATCTGTACAATCAGCATCGCTATAGATTGAAAACTCTGCACCGGCAAGACTATAACAGCTGTTTCCTTCTGTTATATTCTTGTCATCAGAGTCTTTCTTAATCTGAATACTGCCGTTGTAATCCGCCTTTTCAGAATAGCGTAACAAATCCTGATATCCATCAGTAGTATTGGAAAGGTGCTTAACATAACAATGATAATTACCAGTATCATATTTTGCTGCCCATGACCATAAATTCAAGACAAGCTTATATCCTATACTACCTTCTTCAAGGAAACTTTTACCACTCTGTGATGTATTCCAGTTATCATCACCATATACAAGTGCAAATGTATGGTGGGCTATAATCCAACGTAATTCATAGCTGTAACCATACAGCGGTCCATCTGTTTCACCACCATGTCCTATTGACCAGTACATTATTCTTGCATAAATAGAACGATCTTCATCTTTGTCATCACTTGACCATGTCTCATCATCAATAAGAACGTGACCATTTTTAGGTGTTGTTTCATGTGGCTGTGCACACATGGCAGTATACGTGTCACCATCAGAATCTTCTATGGTGAAATATGTAGACCAGTATGCTGGCATATCAGGATCAAGATCACCAAATACAGAACCATAATACTTATTATTCTGATCAATTATAGTATAATAACCATCATTTGCTTTTGCTTTCATCGGTTCAACATTGGCGATAATGGTTGTTACTGCCATAAGTGTTGCTGCTGCTCCTGCGGCTAACCTCTTCAAGAAACTTTTTACATGTTTTTCTCGTCTCATCTTTTCTCTCCTTTCTCTCAAATTTTTTCTTGAAAAAGAAGAAAATATACTATTCAGTTGTTTTAAATTAAGTTGTAAATTCTAGTATATGTTCCCCCGTTTCAATAATTTTTTGTCGAATAAAATCACATATTGTAATTTTTCGATAATGATATTATGCTACTATGAATTTTTTAACGCAATAGTTTTCTTGGTAAAATATGTATATTTTAAAAAACAATTTTGAATCATGTTAAAAGCAGTTCTCAACACGGGTATTTACTGCAGTAAAGGACATTCCGATACTGCCCTGGAATGTAAAATAAGCATCAGTATTTCTACTGATGCTTACCCTGATGTGTATTAATTTTAAAAAATTCAAAATAATACTAACCATCTTCTACTGCAAAGATTCTCGTGAATGTGGTATTATATTATTGTAATTATTTTAATATTTTTTTGACTCTTATGAGTTCTGTTCAGCCAACATCGTTTTGTGTGTTGTCGCTGCGGGTACTGGTATAGTATATACTTATTCTAAGTGTAAATTATACGAGCGGTTTCTGCTGGTTAACTGGTTAATCAGTAGAATAATGACAGGTAATACTCTGTCGAATGGTGGTGCCTAAGGCATTCTACTCTATCATATACATGATAGACGATATCATTCTGATTTATCAGAATGATAAAAAACTTAATAAGGAGCAATCCTTTATTTTCTTGGTATTTCAGGGATTGCTTCGTGGTGGCAGAACTTTCCCTGTAATATATACAAAATCTGCGTATGCAGGGAAAGGAAAAAAAGCAATGAAACATAACACTTATCTCTCAAATGAGATAGACTCTGCGGGATATAAGGCACAGTATGACGAGCACGTAAGACGCATATTAGCGGACAAAAATGTTCTGGCATACATCCTTGTGTATTCCGTAAAAGAGTTTAGGGGGTATACTCTGGAAGAAGCTAGAGAAGCTTTAGACGGAGAACCTAAGATATCCCAAGTTACAGTAAGACCGGAAGCGGTCGAGCAACTTGAAAATGAAAGTAAACTCCCGGACGAAGGAAAAATGTACTTCGACATCGTGTTTACTGTCATAACAAAGGACAATGAAAGACAGAAAATCTACATCAATGTAGAAGCACAGAAATCTTTCTTTCCTGGCTATGACCTTGTAACCAGAGGCATCGTCTATTCTGCAAGATTAATTTCAAAGCAGATGGATGTTGAATACACCTCAAAAAATTATGATGGTGTAAAAAAAGTATATTCAATCTGGATATGCATGAATGCTCCTGGCAAGAATAAGGAACAAGAAAAAGTAGCTGATTCTATAACTGAATACAGTCTCAAACCAACGGTATTATACCCGTCTTCAGATACTATAGTCGCAACAGGACGATATGACCTAATGTCTACTATATTTGTTAATCTGAAGCCGGAAGATACATCAAAGTCAGAAAATGGCTTAATCGGTATGCTTTCTGTACTTCTGTCAGAAAAAATAGAACTAGAGAAAAAGAAAAGAACATTAGAAAGTGACTATGGTCTACCCATGTCACAACAATTAGAAATGGAGGTTGCGGCTATGTGTAATCTGAGTGATATTGTTGAGGAACGAGGCATTGAGATTGGCAAAGCGCAGGGTATCGAGATTGGCAAAGCGCAGGGTATCGAGCAAGGTATCGAGCAAGGCAGATTGGAGACTATATATGAACTAGTCCAATCAGGATTTTTAACTCTTGAACAGGGTGCCAAAAAACTCGATATACCAGTTGAAAAGCTAAGAGCCGACATGGAAGCTGCAAACTTCCATGTAAATTAAAAATAAACACCATGCCACCACTGGAGCTGCCTTATCATTAAGATAAGCCAGCTCTTTTATTTTTATTATAAAAAAGATGGCTGTATTTCTACAACCATCTTCTCTGTCATATCCCTATTTTAATCTTGTATAGAAATTCCCTGGTACTTCATTGTATCTACAACTCTTGTGCATACCTTAACTTTTTTTTCTGGAAAATCTCTCTCAGCTTCTTTAGCTATTCTCAAGGCAGTACCCTTATACACATACTGCTTTGTAGAGAGTCCTCTGCCTACCAATTTCCCATTCGAATAAGTTTCTGTTAATATACTGTACATAAATATCTCCAATCTAGTATGTCGCTATGCCGACATACTTTAAAATATGTCTGCATAGGACAACCTCTTGGGATTTTAAATCTTGATACTAGATACCATATTGTTGATAATGCTGCTCAATCTGCTCTTCATTATCGAATGTCTTACACTTGAAAGGACCTTTGTGCACGATGCAGTCATCGAGACCTTTTCCGTATTGTTCATCCCAATACAAAATCGCTGGCTTAATGCCTTCCTTAAGAATTCTCTTAGCCAGACCTTTTTCACATCCCATTACCATCGTATTTTTATACTTATCTGCATCATATGCGATGGCAAATACTTCAACACCTTCCTTTTTTAAATGTTCAAGGATGTTCTTACCCTCACGCGTGTCAAACAGCTTATTATAAGAGTTAACTCCGGGGATAATAACAATTGGTGCTCTCAGAGTGTAATTACCGAGATAACCTTTTTTCTCACCTTCTGTGAGAATACACATGAATTTATTGTCTTCATCTCTCTCAACGAGCCCGACTATGTTGTAACCTTCCGTTCCGTTTTCAAAACGGTTTGTATATGTGCCATCATCATAGTTATCTACCTGATCGAATGAAGACAATCCGCGGTACTTTCCGCTGCAACGGAATTTCTTGTCTTTTTCAGTGACGAGCGTACCATCGAACTCCTCACGTTTAACTCCGCTCCAAGATACAAAACGCTTCTTGTTATCCTCAGCGACGAAGTAAAGACCTTTTTCATTGTCATATTCATACTGCTTCTCAACATCCAAGAAGTTCATACGCACGCGGATACGTACTATCTGTCCCTTGTCGTTATACAACGGAAAGCCTACGCCACTTCGCGTATGGATGTCCCAGTACTTCTCTCCTGTTTTCTTGTCAGTTCTAATGTAAAAGCCCGGCACTCCTACCGGCTCACCTAGCTTTTCAATAATCTGACAAACTGCGGCAGCTCTCTTTAACGACGTATCCTCAGGAAGATATCTGCAGTTTTTGTGCCAGTTTCTTCTCCAATCCTCGACCGGAAAAGAGCACAGCATAGAATTTCTCACTAACTTTACTGGCCATCCTTCTTTTAACAGGTACTCTTCACCCTGCTTATTAATCGGATACAGCTTAATGAGTTCTCTGTAGAATCTGTCGAGTGTCGCATCATCAGCAATCTCATTAATTCCAACCGGAACCAGATCCTTTTTTACTGCATTAGGACCCATGATGGTGCTATAATCTGCACCTTTCTGCCAGACTTTATGACCGGCATCTCTTGCAGCCTTAACGTCTGATGCTTCCCTATAGATTCCACTTGTTCCATCTCTTGTTTCAGACAGAAAAAGATAAAATCCACCATCAACCTTACTTGGTGTATCGCCGCCAGGATTAATTACCCTAGCGTCTCTGAAACGTCTGCAGATATACACCTCGCCAAATCCGTCATCTGCCGGAATATGACAACAGTAATCCCCTGTCCCGCATATTGGACACGGGTTTCTCTTAGATACTTCAATGTATCCATTGGCCATAGCTTTAACTCCTTTCTTAAAATTTGCTTTGATTTTTGTTGACATAAAAAAAAGGCTTCCGAACTGGAAACCCCACATTTCGAAGCTATTTGCTTCGCTAATATTACATAATATAAATATCAGCTGTTTTACGTTATTAAAACGAAAAACCACCCATAATGGGGCATCTGCTTTGCAGCTGTCTCTTATACACATCTGACGCTGCCGACGA
>ENA-UAON01000572-UAON01000572.1-human-gut-metagenome-genome-assembly--contig:-NODE-572-length-14022-cov-5.358703_pt1 | contig 14022 bp, 10 predicted proteins | sample MGYA00243469_ERZ654557 | MGnify/ENA primary metagenome ERZ654557 (study PRJEB26926, sample SAMN06164571) | human gut metagenome | biome: ENVO:00009003; feature: ENVO:2100002; material: ENVO:00002003...
GAGATTAGCGAGTGTCTCGTGGGCTCGGAGATGTGTATAAGAGACAGGCATATAGCAGCAATATGAAAGCAGTATTTCACAGCGGGGCATTATGAATCTATAATAGGTAGTTGGAAATAAACAGAAAGAGGGTCTTTTTGATGGCAACGATATTTCCAAGAGAAGAAAAGGCAGAGGCACTGTTCGGGGAGATTCTGAAAAATCCAGAAGCCTGCCGCCGCCTGATGGATACCTTCAACGACTCGCTGGACATGGCAGACGTACTGGATGCGCCGACCGTGAGTGCACAGCAGTTTGCCGCAGCGCTGTTCAATGCCTACGAGAACAAGGATCTGTCTGCCTTTCTGATGGCGATCTGCCAGCACAGTATGTTTGACCTGCTACGGAACGCTGCCCTGATCCCGTTCAAATTCAACGCCGATGGTCAGCCGAACCCGGTGATCCTGACGGATGATGCCGGCGTTCTTTTGCCGAACAACAAATTTGCCGTGAGCAGCAAAGTATACGACCGGTTCATCCGGGTGTTCCAGAAGCAGGAAAAGGTAAAAATGTACCTTGCCAGCGGCTACTGCAAGTATCACGGCTACGACGAAGGCTCGATGGATGTGGTGGAGTACCACTACAACCAGCATTTGGGGCTGCTGCTGATCTACGAACTGCCGGACACCGTGAAGCAGAAGGTAACGGAAGCGGAGGCCTACTCCACCGTCTGGGATATCCAGATGAAGCTGCAGCACGCACTGCCCCGTTCCGTGGTCTACTATGGACAGGATACGCTCAAGGACGGCGGAACCCGCTACGATGAACTTGGCGTTTTTCTGCCGCTGGAACACTTTGCCGACCGGCTGGAACGCCATGTGGAAACTGCTACCAAGATCGTTTACGGCGAGTAAACGCCCTGTAAACGAACTCCCTTTATAAAGTGCATCACAGCAAAACAAAACGCAGCGAACCGTTAAAAGATTCGCTGCGTTTTGCCTTATATGAGAGAATGGAAATGCTGCACATCAGGTGCAATAACGGAAAGTCTTGTCAGTGACAATACGGGCGAAGATCAGCCCTAACGGCAGTGCCACGATGATGAGAATGGCATCTGCAAACCATGTGGCGGAGTCCATCAGAGACAGGATGCCCAGATTATAGATGGCACGGTAGAAATACAGTCCCGGTACCATGATAACGATGGACGGCACGGTGACGGAGATGCGGGGATAACCGACGGCGCTCTTCAGGCAGGAGGCCAGCAATCCGGACAGCAGTGCGCCCAGAAACGCTGCAATAGCGGGCGGAAAGCCCGCAAGGCTCACCAGCTCCAGCCGGAACGTGTTCGTTACCGCACCGATAAGGGCGGCGCAGACTGCTAGGTTCCGGGGACTGTTGAACATGAGCGAAAAGCCGAACACACCGCCAAAACTTGCCAGCAGCCGGAACACGATCTCTTCCGGGAGTGTCAGGCTCAGGGCAGGGAACTGCACCGGCTGCAAATGCAGCAGCAGTGCCATGATCCAAGCCGTCATGGTTGCCACCAGAATGATGAGGACGGCGTAGGCCAGACGTTCCAGCCCGGAGCGCATATCCAGCTTGGCAAGGTCGATGCCGCTGGTAATGAACGGAAAGCCCGGAATGATGAAGAGCATGGAGCAGATATACCCCGCCTCGTGCTGCGCCGATACGGCAAACAGCACCTCTGCCAGCTTCAGCAGGATGGCATACACGAGGCTTGCTGAACAGACCGACGCCGTAATGCCCAGAAACAGGGTGAAATGGTGCTTTGTCAGCTTGCACCGTACAAAGTTGCCGATGCCTGCACCGCAGAAGGCACACAGCATTTCCACAATGCCGCCGCCCAGCAGAAAGGTGAAGCAGCCGCAGGCCAGTGCAGCTGCAAAGCCCAGTGCGATGGGCGAATACAAGCCGTGGATGCGCTCGATCTCATCAAGGTGGCTGTGCAGTTCTTCGCCGGTCATAAATTTTCCTTCCCGGTCGAAGTCGTTGACGAAATGCTCCAGTCGGTTCAGCCGGGAGGTATTCACGCCCGTATTTGTCAGACAGAGTGACTGGGTATAACACTGGTCACCGTCAAAGCAGGTGAACTCAATGGACAACAGGCCGATGTCCGCTGTTGTTGTGACTCCCAGCTCCCGCGAAAGGGTGTTCATGGAGCTTCGGACACGCCATGCGCCGGTGCCGCATTCCAGCAGCATCAGCCCGGTGCGTCCAATGACGGAGGCTTTTTCCACAAGCCCCGCCTCGGTAATGGGGACGTCCTTGCTGGCCGACGCATAGTCGTGCCAGTAGACCTCCATGTGATTTTTGATGATCTCACTTTGCCGTTGTCCCATACCGGAAAGCCTCCTTTGTGATATGGGAATGTTGCAGCCGTTTCAAGACTGCGGTGCTATTATAAGGGAAATTGCAGGGCGGGTAAAACGTATCTTGGATATGCCGGCAATGTTCGTTTGGTATTTCAAAGAAGAAAAGTGGTTCCTTGTTTTTCTTGTGAGGACACGGGATTCATGGTATCATAGAGGCAATGTAAAGTCCGTGCACGGCTACGAGAAGGGAGCGGCAGAGATGAAAGAAATGAATGTTCCTGTTGGGGTTTCGGACTTTGAAGAAATTCGTAAGAATGGGTATTACTATATTGATAAATCGGGACTGATCAGAGAATTGCTCAGCAGAACAGGGACGAAAGTGATAATCATTACTCGTCCACGACGCTTCGGCAAGACGCTGGGCATGAGTATGCTGGAAAGCTTTTTTGACATGCCCACCATGGCAGCAACCTCTTTTTGCAGCAGGTCAAGACCATAGCGGCACCAACGCAGACGGTCCCATGGGTTTGGGATGTCGGCGTAAGAGTGGGAATTCTCTTTTCCATCCCAAAGTGCGCTGGGGAGAGGATAGCATAGCAGCACCTCCCGGAGCAGTTCTCCTATAGTTTATGTGGCAAGGTGGGAGGGCAGCACAAAACGGATGTTGTGTTTTTTCTTGAATGCGCCTGTTACCCGTATAGTTTCCCCACGATCTTTCCACGTGCTGCGGCGGGCAGGAGTTTGCACAAAAGGCTCAGAAATTTATACTGTGCGCCGGCAACATAAACGACTGCCGGGTTCTTTTTCTCCACAATACCGGCGATGTACCGTCCAATGCGTGCCGGGTCCATGCCGTTTTGTTCGTCGTGCTCCATCTGACTGACGCTCCGGGAGATGCGCCCGCCGTATTCCTCATCGCCGAGAATGCTTTTCTGACGTGCTTTTGTAAATCCGGTGCAGATATCGCCCAATTCTACGACGGTAACATGGATGCCGTAGGGCTTGACTTCATTTGCCAGAGCGTAAGAGTAAGAGGAAATAGCGGCTTTGCTTGCAGAGTAGAAGGTCTGGAACGGAATGTGCGCTACGGCAGCAACAGAGCTGATGTTCACAATATGCCCCTTCCCTTGATGGCGTAGGAAGGGGAGAACCGCTTTATTTACAGTGACTGTCCCGAAAAAGTTCACATCAAACTGTGCTTTGGCTTGCTCCATGGACGTAAACTCCACCGCACCGGAAATGCCAAAGCCTGCACAGTTGATCACTGCATCAATTTTGGTCTCTTTTTGGATGATCTGCTGCACAGCGGCGTTGACCGCATCTTCATCGGTCACATCGACAGACAGATGGGTGACACCCTCCATAGGGATACTTCTGCGGCTGAACTCATAGACGATGCAGCCGTTCTCTTTCAGAGCGGATGCCGTGCACCGTCCGATGCCGGAGCTTCCTCCGGTAACAATGACCACCTTGTTGTCTTCTCCTGCCATGATTTTCCTCCTGAAACTGTTGATCTGGTTCGAGTATACCGCATCGCAGGGCGGCTGTCTATACGGATAGCCGGATTGTGGAAAAGTACAGGGAGCAACTTGCGCAAATTTTTACGCAGATCGGCCTCTCTTTTTTACACAGCCAATGCCAATTAGCGCTTGAAATCGAAACGCTGCGCAAGTATACTATACTAGCTATACTGTACAAGCTTGATCAAAAATCAGTATGCCAGTTGACCATAAAAGACATACCAGAATTGAAGTGCGCGGCAGAATCAAAACCCTACGAGGATGAAGAAAATGAAATTCGATAGAAGACTTACAGATGAAATCTACACTTCCGATACGGTGAGGCTGGGAAAAGATGCATTTCAGGCCATGCAGGAGACGATCTATCATAATGGCGGTGTCGGAACCATTGCCGGGTACTATGATGCCGAATTGTCGATCCTGTCGGTCAGTGATCTGTTGCTGCATAATCTGAACCACAGCTATGCGTCCCTGATGGAGCAGACAAAGGGTTCGCTGAAGAATCTTTTCTATAAGAAAGATGGCACATTCCTTGACAATGCGCGCTTTCGCCAGCTCCAAGGCGAAGGGGAAGGCCGGATCCTTACAGCAGATGGCTCTCCCGTCTATGTGCGTCTCTACAAAAAAGATGCAGTCGATATGGATGGAACACCGATCTGGATCATGTCAGTACAGATGAACTGGGCGTATGAGAACCTTGCGCTGGTCAATGAATCCATCCATTCTGCACTATGGTATTTTGAGTGTAATGAAAACGGTGAGATCGTTCATGTGAACTGGAGCCATGCGTTCCGGCAGATCCTTGGATATCATGACATTCTGGATTTTCCGAACAAACTGGATTCGTGGTCGAACCTTCTGCACCCGGAGGACTATGACCGGGTAATGCAGCTGCTTTTGGAAACGATTGCGGACAAAACCAATACTACAAAATATAATGTTGAGTACCGGCTGAAAATGCAGGATGGCCAATACCAGTGGTTCCGGGCATCGGCGGAGGTGATACGCCGTCTGGATGGCTCGGCCAATCGAATTGCCGGAATCATCAGCAACATTGACGCGGAAAAAAGAAGCCGGATGCAGGCGCAGCGGGCAGCGGCATTTCACCGTGCATTTACCAGCGCAAACCTCTGTGAATACTATGTAAATCTGGAAAAGAATACCTTTGATACTTTCAAAGTGGAGCCCTCTTTGATGACGGCCTTTGAGCAGAACCACACATGGGATGGACTGGTCAGATTCTTGGTGGACAACTATGTGGTGGAAGAGGACAAAAAGTCTGTAACGGATTTCTACAATCGCGCCTACATCACGGAAAAATTAAAGGGGCTTGAGACGGAGCTGCGTCAGGATTGCCGCATCGTTCTGAATGGGGAGGAACGATGGGTCAGCAACGTGGTCATGCGCGGCGAGATCGAAGATTCCGAATATGCGATGATTTTTCTGCGGGACATCACAGAGTCCAAAGCAGAGACGGCACGGCGGATGCAGATGGCCTCAGATAACGCATCGATGGATCTTTTGATCAAGAGTATGGTGCGTCTGCTGGACCGCTTTGTCGTCTGCGATCTGGAGAATGACCGGTATCGGTTCTATAATCTGCAAGGTGAAATGATATACGCGCCGACGGGAACATACCATGATTTTGTGGAGCAGGTGGCTGCAAAGTATAAGACACTGGAATCGCTGGACACATTGGATGCTATAATCTCGCCGGAAAATATCCGCAGGAATTTGCAGAGCGAGAACGACATCTACAAATTTGAATACTGCTCCATGGATGAGAACACCTATAAGATCGCTTCCTTCATTCCGCTGGAGTGGGAGGGCACAAAGCTGGTCAAAGCACTGTTGGCATCTATGGATGTGTCACAGGAGAAAAAGGCCGAGATCGAATCCCATAAGGCACTGAAGGATGCGTACCGGGCGGCGGAAAACGCAAGCCGCGCCAAGACAGAATTTCTCTCCAATATGTCCCATGATATCCGGACGCCGATGAATGCAATCATTGGCTTGACCGCCATTGCGGGTGCGAATATCGAGAGTCAGGACAGGGTGGTCGAGTGCCTTGGCAAGATCACAAAATCGAGCCGTCATCTGTTGGGACTGATCAACGAAGTGCTGGATATGGCCAGAATCGAGAGCGGGCGAATGAGCCTTGCCGAGGAGGATTTCAGCCTGTCGGAGCTGGTCGATAACTTGCTCACCATCACAAAACCGGCAATCGACGAGCACAAACATCAGCTCGAAGTCCATATTGAGCACATCGAGCACGAAGCTGTCTGCGGCGACAGCCTGCGCATCCAGCAGGTCTTTGTGAACCTGATGAGCAACGCCGTCAAGTACACCCCGGATGGAGGAAACATCACCCTTACGATCAAGGAAAAACCGAACGGCTTCTCGGAGCTTGGCTGCTACGAGTTTTCCATCGAGGACAACGGCATCGGTATGACGCCGGAATTCCAGAAGATCATGTTCGAGCCGTTCAGCCGGGCAGACGATCACCGGACGACCAAGGTGCAGGGCACCGGTCTTGGCATGGCCATTGCAAAAAACATCGTCAACCTGATGAATGGTGACATTCAGGTGGAAAGCGCTCCCAACAAGGGAACGAAGATCACGGTCACGGTTTATCTGAAGCTTCAGGAGAACGAGAGGGAACAGGAAAAAGAACTGCTCGATCTGCCGGTACTGGTCGTGGACGATGACAAGACCTGCTGCGAAAGCACCGTTGCGACCCTTCAGGAGATCGGCATAGCGGGCGAATGGGTCCTGACCGGTAAGGAAGCTGTGGAGCGCTGCTATGCGCGTCATGAGACCAACAGCGACTATTTTGCGGTGATTCTGGACTGGAAGATGCCGAAAATGGACGGTATTGCAACCGCCAGAAAAATCCGGGAACGGGTAGGAGAAGATGTCACGATCATCATCCTGACTTCCTTTGATTTCAGCGAGATCGAAGAAGAAGCCAGAGCAGCGGGCGTGAATGCGTTTATGGCAAAACCGCTGTTCCGTTCCCGCCTGACGGCAACTCTGCGGCAGTTTACATCCGGGAAGAAGGAGGAAAACGCCCGGAACTATCTGGAAGACTTTGCGAAGGAAAACTATGCGGGTAAGCGGATCCTTCTTGTGGAAGATAACGAGCTGAACCGTGAGATCGCAACCGAGATCATAGGCATGACGGGCGTGGCCATCGACAGCGCCGAAAACGGAAAAATTGCAGTTGAAAAGGTGATGGAAGCGCCAGAAAAGTGGTACGATCTCATTTTGATGGACATCCAGATGCCCATCATGAATGGTTACGAAGCCACTGCTGCGATCCGTGCGCTTGCCGGCAGCCGGGGCAAAGTGCCCATCATTGCCATGACGGCAAATGCCTTTGCCGAGGACGTGCAACTGGCAAAGAACACCGGCATGAACGAGCATATCGCCAAACCGCTTGATTTGAATAAGCTGAACGATGTGCTGAAACAGTGGCTGTGATCTGTGCATTGCGGTAAGGCGCGTGATACTGTTGACCGGGCAATCAAAAAGCATGAAATGAAGAACGCCGAGGAATCCCTTCCCATATATGGGAGGGACCCTCGGCGTTCTTTAGTTTATATACCAATCCAACTCGTCCATAGCGTCATCTACACCTGCTGCGTAGTCCGGGTCGCTGTCGTAGCGATCCTCATCGTAGTCGTCATCATCGTAGATGGCATCGTAGCCATCGTCATAGGAATCATACGTCTTGTAGGATTTTTTACTGCTGGAGTAAGAGCTGCTGTACAAAGATTTGGAGCTGTAAGAAGTGCTGCTCTTGGTGGAAGATTTGGACGGGCGATGTACCCAGCAATAGGCAGAGCCCTTAGCCGCTTCTCGCGTGCAGCCGTCCTTGATACAGGTGTATGTATGCTTTGTGCTGGAGCTGCTGTTGGACGGTCTGGAGCCGCTACCGGAGACGCTGGAATTGTTCTTCGTGGGTTTATGTACCCAGCAATAGGCGGAGCCCTTAGCCGCCTCTCTGGTGCAGCCGCTCTTGATGCAGGTATACTTGGCAGCGAATGCGCCGGTGCACAGGACGCAAGCAGTCAGCGTAACGAGCATTGCGCAAAGAATGCTTTTCCAAATAGTCTTTTTCATGGTAAAGTCCTTTCTGTCATGTACGGTGGTGTGGTAGGAGGTAAATACAATAACTATTTACCTCCTACCCGATTGAAGGCTGTATGAAAATGTGCTATGATAGAATCGGTAAATTGGGATTTAGAGGATGGGAATGAGCAGCATGAGGAAAGCAAAAGAAGGAATTGATTTGAAAAAACGCTTTAGGCTGAAGAATACAGGCAGTATCTTTGTGATTGCGGGGCTTTTGATAATTTTTGTAATAGCGTTGTACACATTTATTCTGCAAAGTTCTTACACTAAGACCGCCCTTGAAACAGAAATCACACGTGACACAGCGAGTGCAGATGCAGTACACAAACTTGTGAATGGAAGGATCGGCAAAGAAGATTTTGATCAAATCAACGATCAATCTGATGAAAAGGAGCAATTATATAAGGATATTTCTTCCTATTTCAATGAAATCAGAACACTGAATTCTACTCGATATATTTACACCGCTAAAAAGAATGAAGAAGGAAAACTCGTTTATGTGGTAGACGGTTTGGATCCGAATGCAGATGATGTAAGACACCCTGGAGATTATATTGAGGAAGAAATGGTTCCGTATATTGATAGGGCTATTTCTGGGGAGAATGTGTACTCTCAGGATATCATTGATACAACATGGGGTCCGATTTTTACGGCTTGCTATCCTGTAAGCGCAAATCATGATGGGACAGGAGAAATCATTGGCGCATTTTGCATTGAAATGGATATGCAATCAGCTTATGGAATGGTTGAAAAGACGAATCATATTTCCATCATCTGCGGTTTAGTCGCAGGAGCTGTATTGCTTTTAATTTGTCTATATACCTATTATGTTTACCAGAAAAGCAAGGCAGAAGAGCAAAAACAAAAACAATTATTAATGACCGCCGCTGAGGAAGCAGATGCTGCCAACAAAGCAAAATCTGCGTTTTTGCTTAGTATTAGCCATGACATCAGAACGCCGATGAATGCCATTATTGGATTTACAAACATTGCGCTTCACCAGAACACGGTTTCAGATATTCATGATAGCTTGGAGAAAGTTCAAAAAAGTTCGAATCATCTTCTCTCTTTGTTGAATGACGTTCTGGATTTTACTCGCATTGAAAGTGGAAAAGTTACTATTTCGCCCGAGCCAGTGGACATTACTCAATTGACAGATAACGTCCAGGCGATTATGAATGGACTTCTTTATAATCGAGATCTTAAGTTTGAAGTACATCGAGAAATCCCAAAGAACCCATATGTCCTTGCGGATGTTGTGCGTATCCGAGAAGTTTTGGTGAATCTTCTTGGCAATGCTGTGAAATTCACAAAGGACGGCGGAAAGATTACTTTGGATATCAGCAGTTACCCAGGAGCGGATGAGAAACATATCATAACTCGTTATGTTGTTCGAGATAACGGTATTGGCATGAGCGAAGAGTTCCAGAAAAAATTATTCGATCCGTTTTCACAAGAAGATGATGCTAATGCCAGAACCCAATATAAGGGAACCGGTCTTGGTATGGCCATCACAAAAAAATATGTGGATATGATGGGCGGTTCGATTGCTGTTGAGAGCAAAAAAGGTGTAGGTTCTACATTCACAGTGGAGATCCCACTGGAGTTGCCAGAACAGGTTATTCAATCAGAACAAAAACAACATCTACATAGAGATTTGACGGGTATTCATGTTCTTATGGCTGAGGATAATGATCTAAATGCTGAACTTGCTACGATAATACTGGAAGATGCTGGTATGACCGTAACACGCGCATCAGACGGAAAAGAAGTTGTGGATTTGTTTAAAAATCATCCACGAGGCACATACGATTTTATTTTGATGGATATTATGATGCCAAACATGGATGGACACCAAGCAGCAAAAGCCATTCGAGCCTTGGGTATAGAGCGGTCCGATGCAGTTACGATTCCAATTATAGCTTTGTCTGCAAATGCTTTTATAGATGATATTCAGGAATCCCTGGATTCAGGCATGAATGACCATATTTCCAAGCCGATTAACATGGAGGAATTAATCGATACTATCACTAAATACATTAAACACGATTAGGAAAACAAAGAAGTTAATTCTGATGAAAAGTTTGCACTGGTCTTGCACTGACTTTTCTCTTTTGATGTGATATTATTATAATCGCCAGAAAAGCAATGAGGGTCTACGGAGTTTTCCGTAGGCTCTTTTTTCTTGGCCGGATGCAAGTATAGCCAACTAAGATTTTGCACACGCGTGTGCAAAAATTCTGTATCCGGGAACAACATTTCCACTAAGGCCTCTACAGAAAAAGGGCTTCCGCCAGCAGATGCGGAAGCCCTTTTTGAGAAGGAGAATAGTGAATATCAGTTTTTCATTTCGGCGCGAATCTTATCGTTGGCCTCCTCGACCTTCATGCGGGAGAGGATAAAGGTGATGATGGCGTCCAGCACAAAGGGAATTACGAGGTACATGAGTTTCAGCATATTGATGCAGGATTCCGGCTGCACAGCCAGCGCCTTATCGTAGTTGCTGAACGCCAGCAGCCAGCCGGTGATGGCGGTGCCGAGACCGCCGCCCAGCTTGACACCGAGCGAGGTGCAGGAGTACATCGTGCCGTCCACGCGCTTGTGCTTCGTCAGCCAAGTGTACTCGGAGCAGGAGGCGATAACGGCATTCATGTCGCCCTGCCACGGGCCCTGACCCAGTGCAGCGATGGCCGTGAAGAGCAGCATCATCTTGACATCGCCGGTGCCAGTATAGCCGGCCACGGCAACGAGCGCGCGGGCCACGGTAGCAAGGGCATAGCTGCCGATGTTCAGTTTGTACATACCGTGCATCTTGGCAACGAGGGTCGGGGTAAAGACCAGTGCGATGATCAAAGGAATGTTGATGGCCCAAGAGAACACGCCGAACAGGTTCTTGTCGCCAAGGATATGGGCGGTGTAGTAGGTACCCATGCTGATCATGGCACCATAGATCTGCTGCAAAATGTAGGTGACGCAGATCATCAGGTAGTATTTGTTGGAGACCAGCAGCTTGGCAGCTTCGACAAGACCGTACTTCTCGTCTTTCTCGATTTCGGCTTTATCCGTGGTATCGACAAACTCTTCCTCCGGCAACTCCTTGACGGAGAAAACAGAGAGCGTGTTGACGATCAGACCGATAATGGCATAGACGATAGCCACGGTGCGCCATGCTTCGGCAGTGTCGCCCAGTGCAGAGACAGCCAGCAGTGTGAAAGACTGAATGGCAAGGCTGGTGGCGAATGCGAACATGAAGCGGTAGGAACCCATCTCGACTCGCTCGGCGCTGTTCTTGGTGACAAGGGAAGTCAAGGCAGAGTAGGCGATGTTGTTGGCCGTGTAGAACACAGCGTTCAGCAGGGAATAACAAATAAAGAACCATGCGTACTTGGCAAACTCGCTCATGCCCATGGGGATGGCGAAGATGCCGACCAGTGTGATGGCGCAGCCGATGTAGCCGTAGAGCATCCACGGGCGAGCCTTGCCCAGCTTGGAGTGCGTCTTGTCGATCATCGAGCCAAAGAAGATGTCGGTAATGCCGTCAAACAGCTTGGACACAGCAATCAGCGTGCCGACGATGCCGGGATTCAGGCCGACGGTGTCGGTCAGGTAAATCATAACGAACGAGGAGAGGAACGCATAGACCACGTTGCCCGCAACATCGCCGGAGCCATAACCGACCTTGTTATACCATTTTAAATAACGTCTTTCCGTGTTTTCAGACATGAGATTTTCTCCATTCTTTTGTGTAGGGGTTATGCTTTTTCAGGAATCAAACGGATGCTGAAATCGAAGGAAGCGTCGTCAAGGCGGTACTGCTCCGCCAGACGCGGCCCGCAGCTGGCAGAGCCGATGCCGTTCTGCGCATAGTCAAGGCAGAGAACGGTGCTGTCACAGGGATGCAGCTCATAGTTGTGCGCCTTTTCAGTCAACTCTTCCTGCGTGTAGTGCGAGGCGTTGAAGCAGAACGGCTTTGCACCGACAGCGGTAAGCTTGATGCCAGCGCCATCCAGCTGGACATAATCGCAATCATAGTGACTGCCGTTCTCCTGCGGGCGAATGTAGTCCTCGTGCTGCTGCCAGATGGTGGAACTGAAGTAGTCGTGGCTGGCAGCATGGTGCTTGTCGCAGTAGCTTTCCATCGGACCCATGCCGAAGTAACTGACGCGGGCCATTTCTTTTGGCAGGAACAGGCGCAGGCCAAAGCGCGGCAGTTCGGGGAATACCGTGTTGCGCTCAGCGTGCAGTGCCAGCGTTACTGCACCGCTGTTGGAAATCGTCCAGCAGACATCCAGATCAAGGAATTTCTGCAAGCTGATCGGTGCAATGCCGACTTTGGCGCGCAGAGTCACACCGCTGTCCGTCACCTGATATTCGGTGCGGTAGGCGTTGGTCATACAGTGGTCATAGCGGGCAGCCAGCCAATCCAGCTTCAGCTTGCGGTCATTGTCCGTAGGAGCACGCCAGATGTTGAACTCCATTTCCTTGTCCAACAGGACTGCATCCTCGTACTGCATCGCGGCGAACAGACCCGTCAGCTTATTAAAGTTGTAGGTGAAGTTCTTGCCGCACAGCGTCAAATGGCGGTCCGTCTCCTGAACAGTGATTGTGCTGTTGGAAGGGGCATCACTCCACATAGCCAAGGTTTTCTGGTTGCGGCTGTCTTCGTTTTCCAGCAGGATTTCATCAAAACCCAGGAGATGACCTTCCGAACGCAAGGACAGGTCTTTATCGCAATGGTAGAAGATTTTCAGGAAACACTTGCCTTTATCGGGAATATGGACGGCCAACGGCAAGGCGTTTTCGCTGTGCGGCGGCAGGGCGAAACCGTCAGGGTAGGGGATGAAGCCGTTGTCGATGACCTCGCCGTCGCAGCTTACCTGATAGGTTAGTGCGGCATACTCGGTCAAATCAACAAAGTCCATGTAGTTGTGCAGCGTGAGCATGCCGGATTCCCGGTCGTACTTCACAACACGCGCCGGGCGATAGACGTTCTTGAACTCCAACAGCCCGGTGTGCGGGCGGCGGTCAGGGTAGACCAGACCGTCCATGCAGAAATTGCCGTCATGCGGCCACTCATTGTGGTCGCCGCCGTAATAATAGATGTCGCGGCCGTCGGGCATCTTCCCTTTATAAATACCGTGGTCGCACCATTCCCACAGGAAACCGCCGACCAAGCCGTCATGGCTCTGAATGAACTGGAAGTAATCCTCCAAATCGCCGGGGCCGTTGCCCATGCAGTGGCTGTACTCGCACATGATATAGGGTTTGTCCGGCTCGTTGTCCAGATATTCCTGAATGCTTTCGAGAGAAGGGTACATATTGCTGAACATATCAATGTTCGAGAAATCGTATTTACGGTTCTTGCTGCGGTACTGGGCGCTCTCGTAGTGGGTCAGGCGGCGGGGGTCAAAACTCTTTGTCCATGCCAGCGCTTCCTCAAACGTGCAGCCGTAGGCGCTCTCGTTGCCCATCGACCAGATGATGACGCAGGGACGGTTCTTGTCACGCTCCACGCAGAGGCGGGTGCGGTCTACGGTGGCCTCGGTGAACTCCGGGTTGTCTGCGATGGGCTTGTTCCAGTTTTCAACGTGGTTGGGCCAGCTTTCGTTGCCCTCGCAATAGTATTCGGACGCACCGTGGCTCTCGTTGTCGGCTTCATCAATGACAAAGAAGCCGTACTGGTCGCAGAGCTGATAGAAGTAAGGCACATCCGGGTAATGGCTGGTGCGGATGGCATTGAAGTTGTGCTTTTTAATCATGAGCAGGTCTTTTTTCGTCTGCTCAAAGCCAACAGCATATCCCGTGACGGGGTCGGATTCGTGGCGGTTTACACCGTGGAACTTGATGGACTGGCCGTTGACATAAATCTGGTTGTTGGCAACATGAACCTCGCGGATGCCCACACGATCCGTAATGGTCTCGTTGGGCGTGTCCAACACAAGGGTATATAAGTAGGGCTGCTCTGCGTTCCAGAGTGTCGGGTCAACAACGGTGATTTCTGCATGATAGGGGAATGCCGCATCATCTGTCTCTTATACACATCTCCGAGC
>ENA-UAON01000577-UAON01000577.1-human-gut-metagenome-genome-assembly--contig:-NODE-577-length-13987-cov-5.002225_pt1 | contig 13987 bp, 10 predicted proteins | sample MGYA00243469_ERZ654557 | MGnify/ENA primary metagenome ERZ654557 (study PRJEB26926, sample SAMN06164571) | human gut metagenome | biome: ENVO:00009003; feature: ENVO:2100002; material: ENVO:00002003...
TCGTCGGCAGCGTCAGATGTGTATAAGAGACAGTGGTAACAGGTATCCATGAAGAATGCGGCGTTTTCGGCATTTATACAAACAAGACAAGTGATGTTGCGGCTCAGACTTATGTATCTCTTTACGCTTTACAGCACAGAGGTCAGGAAAGCTGCGGCATCGTTGTGAACGACGACGGCGTATTCAGCTATCACAAAGATGTAGGACTGGTCAATCAGGTCTTTGACAAAGAAACTCTTGGCAGACTGGGAGAGGGCAACATTGCTATCGGTCATGTAAGATATTCCACAACGGGCAACTGCAACGCCTCAAACGCTCAGCCGCTGGTAGTGCGTCACATAAAAGGTCCTATGGCTATCGCTCACAACGGCAATCTCACGAATGCGAGAGAGCTGAGAGAGCAATATGAAAACAAGGGAATGATCTTCCACAGCACAAATGACACGGAGGTCATATCCTATACCATAACTGAAGAACGTTTGAGAGAGCCTTCTATACAGGCGGCTCTTGAGAAGGCTATGTACAGGATAAAGGGAGCGTATTCTCTGCTCGTTATGTCGCCGACAAAGCTTATTGCGGCGAGAGATCCTGATGGTTTCAGACCGCTGTGTCTTGGAAAGATAGACGATGGTTATGTGGTAGCGTCGGAGACCTGTGCTTTTGACAGCATCGGTGCTCAGTACATAAGAGATCTCAGACCGGGTGAGATAATAGTTATCGACAAGAACGGTGTGAACTCTATCACGACACACTGCGGCAAAAAGGGCACTATATGCGTTTTTGAATATGTATACTTCGCTAGACCTGACTCTGTTATAGAGGGGTCGAGCGTTCACATGGCAAGGCTCAGGGCAGGAAAATATCTTTGGAGAGAACACCCTGTTGACGCTGATATCGTCATAGGCGTGCCTGACTCGGGTCTTGACGCTGCACTGGGATTTTCTCAGGAAAGCGGTATACCATACGGTATCGGATTTATCAAGAACAGATACATCGGCAGGACGTTTATCCAGCCTAGCCAGACAGAGAGAACCAACTCTGTCAAGATAAAGCTCAACGCTATTTCAAGCACTGTAAAGGGCAAGAGAGTCGTTATGATAGACGACAGTATCGTAAGAGGAACGACGTCGGGACGTATCGTCAAGCTGCTCAGAGAGGCAGGAGCAACGGAAGTTCACGTTCGTATATCCTCCCCTGCATTCATTGCACCATGCTATTTCGGAACGGACATTGACAGCAAGGAAAATCTTATCGCCTGCAAGATGTCAAATGAAGAGATATGCAAATACATCGGTGCGGACAGCTTGGGATATCTCAGCGTTGAGAGCGTTAAAAAGCTTGCGGGAAATTCAAAGTGTGATTTCTGCGTAGGCTGCTTTACAGAGAAATACCCTATCGAAGTTCCTAAGGATATGCCTAAGGACAAATTTGAATCGAAGATATCAGAAAAGAAGTAATTGAAAGGATATTTATCATGAATACAAACAGTTTTTCAAACAGCTACAAGGAGGCGGGCGTTGACGTAACAGCCGGCTACAAGGCAGTTGAGCTTATGAAACAGCACGTTGCTAAGACTATGACAAGCGGCGTTCTCAGCGGCATCGGCGGATTCGGCGGACTGTTCGAGCTGGACATGACAGGCATCACAAAGCCTGTTCTCGTTTCAGGAACAGACGGCGTTGGCACAAAGCTCAAGATAGCTTTCCTTATGGACAAGCATGACACAGTTGGTATCGACTGCGTTGCCATGTGCGTAAACGACATTATATGCTGCGGTGCAAAGCCACAGTTTTTCCTTGATTACATTGCAGTCGGCAAGAACTATCCTGAGAAGATAGCTCAGATAGTTTCAGGTGTTGCTGAAGGCTGCGTACAGTCAGGCTGTGCACTTATCGGAGGCGAGACTGCTGAGATGCCTGGTTTCTATCCTGTAGACGAATATGACCTTGCTGGTTTCTCTGTAGGTGTTGTTGACAAGGACAAGATACTTGACCCAAGCACTCAGAAGGCCGGAGATGTTATGATCGCTATAAAGTCAAGCGGCGTACACTCAAACGGTTTCTCACTGGTAAGAAAGGTATTCAGCGTTGACGAAAAGACACTTTCCGTTCACTATGACGAGCTTGGCAAGACACTGGGCGAGACACTGCTCACACCTACTAAGATATATGTAAAGGCTGTTATGAGCCTGCTTGATTCTGTTAAGGTAAAGGCTATATCACACATCACAGGCGGCGGATTCTATGAGAACATACCACGTTCACTTCCTGACGGACTGTCTGTAAAGATAGCAAGGAGCGACGTTCAGGTACTTCCTATTTTCGACGTTATCGCAAAGACAGGAAACATTCCTGAGAGAGATATGTTCAACACATTCAACATGGGCGTTGGTATGACTGTTGTTGTTGACAAGGCTGACGCTGACAAGGCGATAGAGGCTATCAAGGCGGCAGGCGAAGAGGCTTATGTTCTGGGCGAGCTGGTCGATTCTGACATGGGCGTTATCATCTGCTAAGGGTAAGAGGCTATGAAGAAGATCTGCGTTCTTGTTTCGGGCGGCGGAACAAACTTACAGGCACTTATCGACGCTGAAAAAAGCGGCATTATAAAAAACGGAAAGATAACCTGCGTTATATCCTCGAAAGAGGGTGCTTACGCTCTTGAGAGGGCGAAAAATGCAGGTATCGACACTGTTGTTATCCCTAGGAAGGAATACGCTGACAGCAAGAGTTACAGCGAGGCTATGCTGGCGGAGCTGAACAGACAGGGTGCTGACCTTGTGGTGCTGGCCGGATTTATGGTCATTCTTGACGAATGCGTCACAAAGGCTTATCCTTACAGGATAATAAACGTTCACCCTGCACTGATACCGTCATTCTGCGGCGAGGGTTTTTATGGGCTTAAAGTTCATGAAAAGGCTTTGGAATACGGCGTTAAGGTTTCGGGTGCGACTATACATTTTGTAAACGAAGAGGCTGACGCCGGTGCGATAATTTTGCAGGGTGCTGTGGACGTAGCCAATGACGAAACGCCTGAGAGTTTACAGAAGAAGATAATGGAAAACGTTGAATGGAAACTGCTGCCTAAGGCTGTTTCACTGTTCTGCGAGGACAGGATAAGCATTAAGGACGGCAAGGCTTACGTTGACCTTAAAGACTAAACGCTTATTATGGAGGAGAAAAATATGAATACCCTTAATATTTATGACGAGCTTAAAAGCAACTCATATCCGGGCAGAGGTATCGTTATAGGCAAATCTGCTGACGGAAAGAGTGCTGTGACTGCTTATTTTATCATGGGCAGAAGTGTTAATTCAAGAAACAGAGTTTTCACGGAAACTGAGGACGGTATAAAGACTGAGGCGGCTGACCCTAGCAAGCTTTCAGACCCACACCTTATTATATACTCCCCTGTTCGTGTGCTTGGAAACAAGACTATCGTCACAAACGGCGATCAGACTGACACTATCTACGAGCTTATGGACAAGCAGCAGACTTTTGAGCAGTCACTGAGGACGAGAGAGTATGAGGACGACGCTCCAAACTACACTCCTCGTATTTCAGGTATCATGCACGTTGAGAACGGCACATATAATTATGCTATGAGCATACTCAAGTCCGCTGACGGAAATCCTGACTGCTGCGAGAGATTTACCTACACATACACCAACCCTCTTGACGGTGTGGGTCATTTTATCCACACTTACATGGGTGACGGAAACCCGCTGCCGAGCTTTGAGGGCGAGCCTAAGAAGGTGGAGATACCAAACGATATCGAAGAGTTCACGGGCAAGCTTTGGGAGGCTCTAAACGAGGACAACAAGGTGTCGCTGTTTGTGAGATACATCGATATCGCAAGCGGCAAGGCTGTTTCTAAGGTTGTAAACAAATACAGCAAGTAATATCTGCGGAGTTAATAGTTCAAACAAACGGAGGTAAAAATTATGGCAAATGAAATGCTTTTAAAATACGGCTGCAACCCTAATCAAAAGCCGTCAAGAGTGTTCATGGAGGAGGGCAAGGATCTTCCTATCGAGGTGCTCAACGGCAAGCCGGGTTACATCAATCTGCTTGACGCATTCAACGGCTGGCAGCTGGTAAGAGAGCTTAAAAAGGCGACTGGTATGTGTGCTGCGACTTCTTTCAAGCACGTTTCACCTGCCGGTGCTGCTATCGGCAAGCCTTTGAGCGACATTGAAAAGAAGATATATTTTGTTGACGATCTGGGCGAGCTCACTCCCCTTGCAAGTGCTTACGCAAGAGCAAGAGGTGCTGACAGAATGTCATCATACGGCGATTTTATCGCACTTTCTGACGAGTGTGACGCTTGCACTGCAAAGATGATACAGAGAGAAGTTTCTGACGGTATCATCGCACCGGGCTACACTGACGAGGCACTTGAGATACTCAAGTCAAAGAGAAAGGGCACATACAACATCATCAAGATAGATGAGAACTATGTTCCTGCACCTATCGAGAGAAAGCAGGTTTTCGGCGTTACTTTTGAGCAGGGCCGAAACGATCTGAAGATAGACAATGATATGCTCACAAACATTGTGACAGACAACAAGGAGATTCCTGAGGACAAGAAAACTGATCTTGTTATCTCACTTATCACACTTAAATACACACAGTCAAACAGCGTTTGCTATGTAAAGGACGGTCAGGCTATCGGTATCGGAGCAGGTCAGCAGTCAAGAATACACTGCACAAGACTGGCAGGAAACAAGGCTGACATTTGGTGGCTCAGGCAGCACCCAAAGGTTCTGGGACTTCAGTTCGTTGACAACATAAGACGTCCTGACAGAGATAACGCTATTGACGTTTACATTTCTGACGAGCATGATGATGTACTGGCTGAGGGCGTATGGCAGAACACATTCAAGGTAAAGCCAGAGGTGCTCACTGAGGCTGAAAAGAAGGAATGGCTTGCTAAGAACACTGGCGTTTGTCTTGGTTCTGACGCTTTCTTCCCATTCGGCGACAACATCGAGCGTGCTCACAAGAGCGGCGTGGCTTACATTGCTGAGCCGGGCGGATCTATCAGAGATGACCATGTTATCATGACTTGCAACAAGTACAACATGGCTATGGCATTCACGGGAATAAGATTGTTCCACCATTAATCTTTAAATACAAGCAAGAAGAGAAAAGGAGAAATTTTATTATGAAAAAGTTACTTGCATCACTCATGGCACTGTCAATGGTATTCGCAGTTACAGGCTGCTCTGAGTCAAAGGATTCTGAGAGCGAGTCAAAGGCTGAGGCTACAACAACTACTACAACTACAGTTGCTAAGTCAGAGTCAATGGCTGAGTCTGAGGCTGACACAGAAACAACAACTACAACTGCTGCTCCTGTTGAGTCTGAGGCTGATGACACAACTACAACTGCTGACGACGCAACAAGCACTGGCGACGAGGCTAAAGGCACATATGAGAACGATGTTTACACAAGTGCTCTTTACTCATTCAAGATCGATTCAAAGAAGTGGGCTATGCAGGAGTCTGCCGGTGTTGACGTAATGTTCACATACACTGATGTTGGCGACGACGCTAATCTTGCATCTGCATCTATCAACGTTATCTCAATGTCTAACGATCTGCTCAACGGTCTTACAGCAAGCGATTATGCAGATCAGATCAAGACTACATACGAGTCAATGGATGGCTACACTGTAACAAACGACAAGGAAGGCAAGTTCGCAGGCAAGGACGCTTACATCGTTGACGTAACAGGCGAGATCGGCACAGAGAAAGTTCTGCTCAATCAGATAATCACTTCTGATGGCGGCAACCTTGTTGTTATCACTTACGGTGCGAGCGAGGCTGCTTATGATAAGCTTTCAAGCGAATTCCAGACAGTTCTTGACAGCTTTGAGCTTAAATAATTTATACTGAGTAAATAATGACGATACCGCACAGAATTAGTGTGCGGTATTGTTATAATTGGGAAAATTCCAATGAGGAGGTCTGAAAATGAACATATTGGTCGTTGGCGGAGGCGGACGTGAACACGCTATCGTAATGAAGTTAGCTGAGTCCCCGAAGGTAGACAAGCTTTACTGCACACCTGGTAACGGCGGCATTTCACGCTATGCGGAATGTTTTGACGTTGCGGCGACTGACATTGAGGGCGTTGTGGCTCTTGCCAAAAAGCTGAAGGTAGACATGGTCGCTGTTGCACCTGATGATCCGCTGGTACTTGGAATGGTGGACGCTTTGCAGGCTGAGGGATTCAAGACATTCGGTCCTAAGAAAAATGCGGCTATAATCGAAGGCTCTAAGGTCTTTTCTAAGGATCTTATGAAAAAATACAACATACCGACTGCAAAATACGAGGTATTCACAAACAGCGAAGACGCTATAAAGTATGTGAAAGAACAGAACACATACCCTGCTGTTATAAAGGCTGACGGACTTGCACTGGGCAAGGGCGTTATTCTGGCAGAGAATGAGAAAGAGGCTGTGGAGGCTATACACTCTATGATAGACGACAAGCAGTTCGGCGAGAGCAGCTCGACTATTGTTGTAGAGGAATATCTCACAGGTCCTGAGGTATCTGTGCTTTCATTCACTGACGGCAAGACTGTTGTTCCTATGATCTCTTCAATGGATCACAAGAGGGCTTTGGACGGCGACAAGGGTCTTAACACCGGAGGAATGGGCACTGTTGCACCTAACCCTTACTACACTGATGACATTGCAAAGGAATGTATGGAGAAGATATTCCTCCCTACTATCAATGCAATGAACGCTGAGGGCAGGACTTTTGAGGGCTGTTTATATTTCGGACTCATGCTGACGCCTAACGGTCCTAAGGTAATTGAATACAACTGCCGTTTCGGCGACCCTGAAACGCAGGTAGTTCTTCCTATGCTTGAGGGCGACCTTTGCGAGATATTTGAGGCTATTTACGAGCACAGACTGGCTGATGTAAAGATCGGCTGGAAGTCGGGTTACTGCACTTGCGTTGTTATGGCGAGCGGTGGATATCCTGTTAAATACAAGAAGGGTATCGAGATGTTCGGCATGGACGACAAGGGTCAGGTAGACGGTGCGTTCATTTATCACGCAGGCACGAAGTATGAGAACGGCAAGTTCTACACTAACGGCGGACGAGTTCTTGGTGTTACCTGCAATGCTTACACACTTCAGGGTGCACTGGACAAGTCTTACGAGGCTGTTTCCAAGATAAAATTTGAGGGAGAGCATTTTAGAAAAGACATTGGTCAGAGAGCACTGAAAGCACTTCCTAAAGATTCTCTTGATCTTGAATACAAGCAGGACATGGAGGACTACATCGAAGAGAACGGCGTTTATCTCAGGCAGTAATATAAAAACGGGCGGAGGCTATCCGTCCGTTTTTTTGTTGAGAAAGCTATACAAAGAGGAATATCTACAATTATCAAGGTATACAAAAAGACACGCTTGCCATTTTGTAAGCGTGTCTTTTTATGCTTTTGCAGAACCTGCATGGGTATCTATTATATTATTTATACATTTATAGAGATAAGGTTTCAGTTCATTTATATTCACAGGTTCGTTATAGAGTATGGAGGAATAGCAGGTGGAGCTGACAAGCTCGACTATCATGAACATCATGACCTCAGGCTGTTCGATATCATATGGAGCGTCGGCAAGCATTGCTTCATAGATGTTGCGGAAGTCGATATCGTCGTCCTTTATCGGTGTGGTCAAGGCGTGTTTGAAAACGCCCCAGCTCAGGTTCTTTGCGATAAAGGTCAGCAGAGATTTATTTTCGTTAAGCTGATTGATGATATTATCGACTATGAAAATTATCCTCTCACTGAATGTGAACTTCTTCCCGCTTGCGTTCAGAGCCTCGATAGCGTTTTTAAATAGCTGCGAGGATTTATGGGAAACGAGCTTATTTTTTATATCGTATTTATCCTTGAAGTAAAGATAAAACGTTCCTTTCGCCACGCCTGCGTTATTGACGATATCCGAAATGGAGGTCTTGCTCACGCCCTTGGTGGTGAAAAGACTGAATGCCGTGTTAAGCAGAGAGTCCTCCTTTACCTTTTTATTGGTATCAAGCTTGCCCATTTTAACACGTCCTTCCTTATTATGATATATACAATTTGTATGCCACACATACACAGGTTTACTGTGGTTGACCTTATATCTATTATAATACAAAACCGTCTCAAAGTCAACTGAGCAAAATGACCAATAGTCAGTTATGACCGTTGGTCATTTTGTGCAACTCTACAAAATAAATGACTAATGGTCATTTTACTATTGACTGTTGGTCATTTTTGATGTATACTATGAGATGTAATAAGACCGAGGGGTCAAAACTATGTGAAGGGAATGACATTAGATGCAGAAATTTGGCAGAGGAGTTGTAAAGCTCCGAGTACCGATACTCATAGTCAGCATTCTGCTGCTGATACCGTCAATATTCGGTTTTCTCAGCACGAGAATAAACTATGATATTCTTTCATACCTCCCGTCAGACATTGAAACCATGAAAGGTCAGGACATAATGCTTGACGAATTCGGCAAGGGCGGTTTTTCGCTGGTAATGCTTGACGGAATGGAAGACAAGGACGTTGAAAAGGTCAAGGAGAAGATCGAAAAGGTAGATCACGTTTGTGATGTTCTTTGGTATGACACTCTTGCAGACGTTTCACTTCCTAAGGAAGTTCTTCCTGATGATATTTACGATTTCTTCAACACAGACAACTCCACGATGATGGCTGTTTTCTTTGACGAGGCAACTTCTGCTGACGGCTCACTTGAGGCTGTCAAGGAGATAAGAAGTATCGCCGGTAAACAGTGTTTCGTAAGCGGTATGTCGTCAGTCGTTGAGGATATCAAGGATCTGACGATGAAGGAGGCTCCGATGTATGTTATCATCGCAGTTATCCTTACAAGTATCATACTTGCACTCACAATGGATTCTTTCCTTATCCCACTGTTCTTTATGCTCAGCGTGGGCATGGCGATAATCTACAACATGGGAACGAACTTCATACAAGGTGAGATATCATTCATCACTGAGGCTCTGGCAGCTGTACTTCAGCTGGCGGTAACGATAGACTACTCGATCTTCTTGTGGCACAGCTACAAGGAAGAGAAAGAAAAGCACCCCGGTGACAACAAAGAGGCAATGGCTGTTGCGATCGGCAAGACTATCACCTCAGTTGTTTCAAGTTCTATAACAACAGTTGCAGGATTCCTTGCACTTTGCTTTATGAGCTACGAGCTTGGTATGGACATGGGTATCGTAATGGCTAAGGGCGTTGTTATCGGCGTTATCTGCTGCATAACTGTTCTGCCTTCGATGATACTTGTATTCGACAAGGCACTTGAAAAGACGATGCACAAGGATCTTGTTCCTAGTCTTGAAAAGCCTGCAAAGTTCATTATCAAGCATCACGCAGCGTTTATCGTACTCTTTATAGTTGTACTTATCCCTGCAATATACGGTCAGATAAACACCAACGTTTACTACAATCTGACTGACACACTTCCTAAGGACCTCAACAGTGTTATCGCTAACACAAAGCTTGATGAGGAATACCACATGGCGACAACTCATATGCTCCTTGTTGACGCTGACATGAAACCTAAGGAAGTAAACGCAATGCTCCAGGAAATGGGCGACGTTGACGGCGTAAGCTTTTCAATGTCACTGGACACACTTATCGGTCCGTCTATCCCTCGTGAGATAGTTCCTGAGTCAGTAACAAAGATACTCAAGAGCGACAAATGGCAGCTTATGCTAATAGGTTCTGAATACAAGGTAGCGTCCGACGAGGGCAACGCTCAGATAGATGAGCTCAGCAAGATACTCAAATCTTATGACAAGAACGGTATGCTTATCGGTGAGGCGGCTGCTACTAAAGACCTTATCGACATAACAGACCACGACTTCAAGGTAGTAAACGTTGTTTCTATCGCAGCTATCTTCATCATCATTCTTATTGCACTGCGTTCAGTTTCACTGCCTATCATTCTGGTAGCGGTCATCGAATTTGCTATCACGGTAAACATGGGTGTTCCGTGCTTTACAAATACAACGATACCGTTCATAGCGTCGGTAGTAATCGGTACTATCCAGCTGGGTGCTACTGTTGACTATGCGATACTTATGACAACAAGATACAAGACAGAGCGTAATTCAGGCAAGAACAAGAAAGAGGCCGTTACTATCGCTCTGAGCACATCAATGAAATCTATCATGGTCAGTGCACTTGGATTCTTCGCATCAACATTCGGCGTTGGCGTTTATTCAAGCGTGGACATGATCTCACAGCTTTGCACACTGATGTCAAGAGGTGCTATAATCAGTATGATAACTGTTATTTGCGTACTCCCTTCAATGCTTATGCTGTTCGATAAGCTTATAATCAACACTACAATGGGCATGAAGAAAAAAGAAGATAAGCTTTACAAGCTGCCCGAAATAAATTTGTGATCGTAAAGGAGATATTGTTATGAAAAAGTATTCAAGAGTTCTTGCAGGCATACTTGCCGTACTTCTTTCCGCAGGCTGCACAGGTCTGTATGCTGCGGCTCAGTCAGACAGCTCTTCTGCTGCTGACAGCACTGCTGCTACAACAAAGAACGATACAGATAAAAAAGACACAAAGGATACAAAGAAGGCTGACAAGTCTGACAGCAAGGAAGAAAAACAGGCTAAGGAAGAGACAGTTTACGTTATCACTGACGCATCAGGCAACAAGACAAAGACTGTTGTTTCCAACTGGCTGAAAAACCCTGAGGGCGTTAAAAAGCTGGCTGACGTTTCAGACCTGACAGACATTGAGAACGTCAAAACTGACGAAGGTTTCACAGCAAACGGCGACAAGCTCACATGGGACACTGAGGGCGGAGATATCTACTACAAGGGCTACACTGACAAGGAGCTGCCTGTAGACGTCAAGGTAACATACACACTTGACGGCAAGGAGATAAAGCCTGAAGATCTGGTCGGCAAGAGCGGCAAGCTCACAGTAAGATATGACTACACGAACAATGACAAGAAAACTGTTAAGATAGACGGCAAGAACGTAGACATTTATGTTCCTTACCTTATGGCAACAACAGCTATCCTTGACACAGATGTTTATTCAAACGTTGAGGTAACAAATGGCAAGCTTATTTCAGACGGCAGCAGACAGATACTTATTGGCGTTGCGATGCCTGGTCTGACAAAGAGCCTTGGCCTTGAGGACAACGAGGACATCGAGATACCTGAGTATGTTGAGTTTACAGCTGACGTTAAGGACTTCGAGGCAACAACTGCTCTGACAGTTGCTACATCTGACATTTTCGCAAAGCTTGACCTTGATGATATCGAGGGTGCTGATGACCTTGAAGAAAAGCTTGACGAGCTTTCAGACGCTACTGACGAGCTTGTAGACGGTACTGCTGAGCTTTACGCAGGAATCAAAAAGCTTTCTGATTCATCAGGAACACTTATCACAGGTATCGACAAGCTGTATTCAGGTTCTAAGTCACTAAATGACGGTGCTAAGACCCTCAACAGCGGTGCAACACAGCTCCGTGACGGTGCTAAGACGCTTGATTCTTCAACAGGCGAACTCATGAGAGGTATCTCAACTGCTCACAGCGGCTCAACTGCTCTTCTCGGCGGTTTCGATCAGGTAAACAGCGGTATGGCTACTTTGAAGAACGGTTCATCTTCACTTTCAAGCGGACTTTCACAGGTTTCTTCAGGTGCACAGCAGGTAAACAACGGTGCGGCTAGTCTTGCGGCAGGCACAAACAAGCTTGTAACTGGCGTTGGCGATCTTCAGTCAGGTTCTAAGCAGCTTGCAGCCGGCACAAAGAAGACATATGACGGTTCAACGGCTTTGAAGAAGGGTGTTGCTACTCTTAACGCAGGCGTTTCTACACTTTATGAAAAGGTACAGGCACTTCCTGCAAGTGTTGAACTTCTTGCAAACGGCATCACAAGTGCAGACGGTGCACTTACACAGTCTATAGCATACGATCAGCAGGTACTTGCAGGACTTCAGAAACTGTTGGCAGCTTATCCTGAGGGTTCAGAAGAATACACAAGCATCAGCAACATGATCGCTGCTGTCAGCGGTTCTATCCAGTATCAGCAGGGTGCACAGAGCGGTTTGACTGAGATATCAACCGGTATCGGCACAATGGCTACTGAGGGCACAGAGCTTGTTGACGGTGTAACACAGATATACAATGGTCTTAATGACAAGAAGTCAGGTCTTGTAGCTGGCGTTGACAGCCTGAACGCAGGTCTGAAAACTGTAAACGAGGGTGCATCTGCACTTAACACCGGTATCGGCACGTTGGCTAAGTCAAGCAAGGAGCTTAACAGCGGTGCGGCTACGCTTTCAGCCGGCACAAAGAGCCTTTCAGACGGTGTAAACTCCGCTCAGGCAGGTGCAAGCAAGCTTGACAAGGGCGTTGACAGCCTGAACTCCGGTGTATCAAAGCTTTCAAGCGGTGCTAAGACACTTGACAGCGGTCTTGGCAAGCTGGACAGCGGCAGCAAGCAGCTCAAGAACGGTACAGCTACACTTTATTCATCACTAGTTGAGCTTGCACAGGGAACAACTACCCTTTCAAGCGGCAGTGCTGAATTGTTCAGCGGTATCGGTCAACTCAAGGACGGCAGCTCACAGCTTTCTGACGGCGTTAAGAAACTTGAAAGCGGTGCTAAGACCCTCAAGGACGGCATGGCTAAGTATAAGAAGGAAGGCATTGGCAAGCTCCTTGACATTTACAACGATGATATCAAGGAACTTGTTGACAGACTTGACGCTCTCAAGACGGCAGCTGACGAATCAACAACATTCTCAGGTGCTGCTGACGGTGTTGAAAGCTCAGTTAAGTACATTTACGAAACTGCAGCTATTGAAAAAGCAGACGAGTAATTTTTACTTCCCACACATAGCAAAGACCCCTTCGGACAGAAATGTTCGAGGGGGTCTTTCTATTTTTATATGCAGGGGCGATACGATACTTTTATACATTCATGTGCGGACAATGTTCGCCTTACATGATGTTTTTGCAACATAAAAAAACGGACGGATCGCTCCGCCCGTTTGATATTCTGTTATTACTTAGCCTTAACAGCGTCCCTTGCTTTAGCGACGATATTGTCTGCACACAGACCGTACTCCTTGAGCAGGTCTACTGCCGGACCTGAGTGACCGAACTCATCGTTCACGCCGATCTTAACAAGCTTTGCAGGGTGTCTTGCTGCAAGAACGTCAGCAACGGCTGAGCCAAGTCCGCCGATAACGCTGTGCTCTTCTACTGTGAGAAGAAGTCCTGTATTCTTTGCAGCCTCAACGATGATGTCCTCGTCGATAGGCTTGATCGTGTGAATATTGATGACAGTTGCCTCGATACCCTCGGCTGCCAGTGTTTTTGCAGCCTCGATAGCCTCATACACCATAAGACCTGTTGCAACGATAGCGATATCCTTGCCGTCACGGAGCTTAACGCCCTTGCCAAGCTCGAACTTGTAGGTTTCAGGGTCATTGAAAATAGGTGCGGCAAGTCTGCCGAAACGCATATAGACCGGACCTTCGTGAAGGATAGCTGCCTCAACAGCTGCCTTTGCCTCAACGTCGTCAGCCGGGTTTATTACTACCATGCCAGGGATAGTTCTCATAAGAGCGATATCCTCGTTGCACTGGTGTGTTGCACCGTCTTCGCCTACGGAGATACCTGCGTGTGTTGCACCTATCTTCACGTTAAGGTGAGGATAGCCGATAGAGTTTCTAACCTGCTCGAATGCTCTGCCTGCGGCGAACATTGCGAATGTTGACGCAAATGGTATCTTACCTGTTGCTGCCATACCAGCTGCAACGCCCATCATATTTGACTCGGCGATACCGCAGTCAAAAAATCTGTCAGGGAATTTCTTTTTGAATATACCTGTTTTTGTTGCAGCAGCAAGGTCTGCGTCAAAAACATAGAGGTTCTCGTACCTGTCTCTTATACACATCTCCG
>ENA-UAON01000597-UAON01000597.1-human-gut-metagenome-genome-assembly--contig:-NODE-597-length-13664-cov-6.651040_pt1 | contig 13664 bp, 14 predicted proteins | sample MGYA00243469_ERZ654557 | MGnify/ENA primary metagenome ERZ654557 (study PRJEB26926, sample SAMN06164571) | human gut metagenome | biome: ENVO:00009003; feature: ENVO:2100002; material: ENVO:00002003...
CAGCGTCAGATGTGTATAAGAGACAGTGCTATAAGTGTTGCACTCTGCAAAAAGAAATTTACAACATTCGAAGTTGAGAAATTAACCACGGCATTGCTATCTTTGCTGATCTGATCGATCAGATAGGCAGTATCTACGTTGCTGTAATATTTATATTCACTTGAAAAGATCTTCTGAAAGAGGTCATTGCTGATTTGATAGGAGATTTTGTAATTAAGCCTTGTCAGTACAAGTGATTGAATATATTTAATGATGAGTTGCAGGAGATTAATGCAAGCAATCACAGCAACAAAGAGAATGATCGTAGTACCTGCATCTGTAGTATCAACAAGAAAGTTAATATATTGTCCGGAAATATATGGTGTTATAATATTGGCGGTCCATAACAACAATACGATCAGAACATACTTTCCAACAAGAGATTTATTCCGGACAATTTCGGATTTGAATATTTCAAACATTTCGTTTCCTCAAAAAAAGCGCATTTATGCAATGCTCAAAATAAAAATTTCAAGAAAAGCATAAATGCGCACGACTTAGGGATGATTTTTAGAGATTAATAATGCAAACATTATTGGGGCAATTGTTGTAGGTAGAACCGCCGTGGCAAGTGCATGGAATCGTATACTTGCAATCACCCGGCTCAGACGGAATGTCAACGTCATAAGGGTCAATGGCATACGGAGGAATAAGAATATCCATTTTTGTAATCTCCTTTGAATTAATTGTTCTTTATATACAGCATCTATAACTCCATGGCTGTTACAGATGCAGCATAACGTATTATTTCAGATTTTTCATCAATTTTGCCGCCAGCGTCTCGGCTTCTTTGGCCGGGACCCAGATATCCGGAGAAAGGCCACGCATTTCTTCAAAATAATCTGCACCCTCCGGCAGCAGATAGACACATACGGATGTCATTATAACCGAGCATTTGCTGTTCGGCAGTTCCACATGCCCACCATTTCCGATCATACATCCATTTGTGTTTTCTCCGATGATCAGGCTGTTTTCCAGATTATAGGCAAGGTCCATTGTGATTTCTGCAGAAGAGGCAGAGCATTTTCCGCTTAAAAGAATCAGAATGTTGTCGTGCGTTTGCCACCGATGAGCTTGTATCGCTACGGATACCGGATTAACAACATCATAGCGGACTCCATTGCCCTGTACACGCTGGCGGCTGTATCGGGTGATCCACTGATGAGCTACTTCTTCATATCCGCCGACATTGGAGCGCAGATCCAGCATGGAGATCGCAGCATCACTCATTTGTGCTGCCGCAGCATTGACCTCCTGTAGAAAAGAGCCCTCAAAGCTGTTGAACTGGAATACCGGGATTCCATCTGTCTGGCGAAGATCGGTATTCTGGTCTTTGGGAAGCTCTTTGTAATACTGGCTCCATGCGTCTGCTGTCAGTGTGTCGGTACTGCCGTCTGTATAGTGCACCGTCAGCGTTTCATCACAGGTGTGCTTTTCCCATTCTGTCCCATCAAATGTAGCAGGCTTCAGCAGGACCGGATAATACACCAGATACCCCTGCTCAGAGATTGAACGCTTGAACAGTTCATCCAGATCGGGATGATCGTCCACGGATGCAACGACTTTTCCATTGGCATTCTGATAGCCCGAATCCGTTTTTACGAACATCACCTGACGGAAGAAAAACGGAATGTCTTTTTCCGACGGATAGTCCTGATTGATGTTGAAGTGACCGTCCTTGATAAAGGTAAGATGACTTACCAGAATCTTCTGCAAATCTTCGCAGGTCAGGCTGTCCCTGCTTTGGACTTCCTGCAGAGTATCAGCCTTTGCCTGATCGAATACAGCGTGTCCGCCAAAATAATCGTAGAGAGCATAATCATAGTAGAGCGCGTCGAAGAGGTAATTCACATCTGCTTTCGCTTCATCTACGGTCAGTTCTTTTTCGGCATCGTATTCGCTGTAGGTATCGGTGATGTAATCAAAATATTTCTGTGCATCGGCGGGGTCATCGTAATGCCGCAGATAGGGTGTCGGGTCGGCGGCAGGAGCCGCTGACCAACGCTGATGCTCTGTATTGATCTCATCCAACAGTTCGGCCTTTGTGGGCTGAGAATCCTTCACAAGCTGGGTGGCATCTGTACATCCAACTGTACTTATCAGCAGTACCAAACAGCAAAGTAGGGATACTATTTGCGATCGCATAGCAGTTCTCCTTTGTGGAACAAATGATTAAGAATTTTCTTTTTGTGTCAGGAGCGTCTTTGTACATGCCAAAAGATAGTCCTGCATGGAAAACTTCCACTGCTCGCAAGAGCAAAGCCCATGAAGCCGCTTGTGCGGACACCCTCCCAAGCAGACAGGAAGCAGGTTGCATTCTGAGCATTCAGATTTCTGTAAAGGATCAAACGCTGTGTAACCAGACAAAAGTTCGGTGCTTCGGATGCTCGAAATCTCATAGTTAATGTTTCCAACGGCACAACTATGAATTCCAATGTCATCCCAGCATTTATAAAGGTATCCTTTATCATCGATCACCCATGAATTGTAAGAGTCCGCACCGCAGCAGACTTTGCGAGGAACCGGATAAATGCTGTTCAACGGAATATTATACCGCAAGAGGAACTCTAGGTTAATCTTGGAATAGTACTCGTCCGAGAAGCATTGCTCTTTTTGATACTCTTTATTCTCAGGAAGAACCAGGCCGAGATATGGATGGATATCTTTATCCAGTTTGAGTTCTTTCAATGTCCTCATAACTTCATCCGCTGCAGACACATTGTTGTAGTCCACATTGATTCTCAAAGCGATAGGAATAATCCCTTGTACTTCCTGAAGATTTTTTATAATTGCTTCATAAGTTCCCTTTCCGTTTGCCATAGGTCTGCGAGAATCGTGGATTTCTTGAGGACCATCAAGCGTGACCTGAATGGAACGAACTTTGAAGTTTTTTAGCTTTTCGACAATGTCCTTTGTAAGAAGATAGCCATTTGTAATGATGCTTGCCGAATAAGTAATCTCTTTTTCCTCACATAATTTAATGATTTTCTCAGAGAGACTTTCGATGACGGGAAATCCTACCAACGGTTCGCCGCCAAACCATGAGACCGAAATGGCTTTAACATCCGCAGCTTTGCGCTCAATAAACGCCATCAAACTCTTTTGCGTTGCTTCATCCATCAACTCATTTCCATAGTGTCCCTGCTCGAAGCAATAAACACACCGAAAATTGCAGGCCATAGTAGGCGCAATCGTAAGTGCCAAGCTTCTAGTATCATACCGCCCCTGCATCATACGAGTTTTAATCAAAAACTTTTCATCAATATCCGAAGATAGAATATACCCACAAGCCATCAATTGGTGAAAAAAATCCTTGTCTTTAAATTCCTTTCCATCTTCAAAGTAATCCTTAAATTGCTGATATTGCGTACTTTTTACAACAGCCAATGCACCTGTGAAAGCGTTGTAGAAGACAATCCTGTCTTTTCCTAAGTCGTTGTAGATAAAGTTGTAATCAGACGGTTTTAAGTTCATTACGGTGACCTCTTTCCATATATTGTAATATTTTCACGTTATGCCGTATTAAATAACTACCCATTGATTTTTAGGGTGGAAATGCTTATAATTACTGCAACCCCTTTTTTTAATACGATTTTATGAACATATAGTATCACTGAATAAGAATATGCACCATAGCATCCTGCGTAAGTTGAGAACTACGTCAGATGCCTACCTTAGACTTGAAAGCAGGTTTATTTATGCAAAGCGTTTTTATTGGTTCAATTATAAAGCAGCGTCGAAAAGAGTTGAAGCTAACGCAGGAACGTGTATGCGATGGCATTTGTGATCCTGTGAGCTTGTCTCGAATTGAAAATGGAAAGCAGATGCCAAGCCGTAGCATTATGAACGCCTTACTCCAGCGGCTGGGTCTCCCAGATACCCGTTACTATGCGCTTTCATCCAAACATGAGCTTGAAATTGAAGCATTAAAGAAAGAGATTGTAGCATGCAACGTAACACGCAATGTTCAAAATGGTTTTGAACAGATTGAAAAATTGAAAAATGTGGTGGATGACGATGACCGGCTAACGCAGCAATTCATTCTAAGATCAAAAGCAGTATTAGGCGCAATTGACAAACGATATGGGTTTAAAGAGCAAATTCAGCTTTTGACAGATGCAATTCATCTTACCATTCCAGAATTTGACTTAAATGAAATTGATAACTGGCTGTATTCCTTTGATGAACTAAAAACAATCATCCAAATCGCTAATGTGTATTCTAACTTTGAAAAAAATGAACAAGCAGCTGATATATTCTATCAGTTGCTCAAATACACTCGCAGACACTATCAAGAGATTATTACATCCGGTGGCCTTTCTATTTTAATACTATACAACTACGCCCGTGTTTTGGATTTGAGTGGTCGATATTCAGAAGGTGCGGAAATTGCAAAGGAAGGACGCGACTCTTGTATTAAATACGGACATTATCAAACATTGCCCGGTTGCCTTGAAGTTTATGCCGAATGTTGTTATCATCTAGGAAAAATTGATGAAAGTGCTGAAGCCTATTGTCAAGCATACTATCTTTGCAAACTCATTGGACGAAAAGAAGATATAGAAATCACGAAAGCCGAAGCAAAGAAGTACCTAAACATTGATTTCAAATATTAAGCAAAATCACCGTCGCTTGTCATAGCATCTTCTGCTGGAAAGCTTTCAGATGAACTAGACGATGTGGAATCAGCTGCGGTAGATGAAGGGCCTTCTGCTGCATAACCTGTTAGAAGTACTGCCGACATAGCGGAAACGCAAAGTACAGAAGAGATGATGATAATAAGCAATTTTTTCATTTTTTACACTCCTTTTACGCTATTAGGATAGCAGAACAGAGATCATTTTACCATGGCATCCAATGTAAGAAAAAAATTACGCAAGATGACAATATGTAGATTGTTTGGAAAACATAAATAGAGAATTTTTAATACCGTCAATATTTGTTGCTCGCTTTGCTTGACGAAATTCATGTTAGTAGTATAATTATAAAGTAGTATTATATAAGTAGCGTAGCGTGTATTTAATATTCCAATCTATACAAATAGTTTATTTCGATTATATAGCCAGTGTATTCGAGGAGGTGTTCGAGGTGGAAAGCACAAATTCAATTGTGTTAAATCGTTTTTTCACGCGCAACACCTTCAAGCAGTTGATTGATGAAGGTTCATCCGCAACGTACTCGTCTGTTATCCGTCGCTATATTATAGATGAAAGCAATAAAACAAATGGTGAGTGCATAAGTGAAATTTACTGTTATTTAAAATCAAACTATCAAAATGAGTATTATTATAAGAATACTCTTCTTAACAAGTTGTTGCTCGGTATTCACAGTCCGAAAACAACTATTGCACTAACAGAAGTTCCGATTGCCGGATCTAAAGCGGATTTTATTTTGATAAATGGTAAGGCCGTTGTTTATGAAATCAAAACAGCGTTGGACAATTTCGAGAGACTAGAGGGACAGTTAGAAGACTATTACAAGGCATTTTCTCGAGTGGTTGTAGTGACAGCAGAACAACATTATGAAGAGCTAAAAAAGAGGTTAAAAGATTCTCCGGCAGGAATTTATGTATTAACAAGTAAGGGTACACTGAGTATAAAAAAGGAGCCGATTGAATACACAGCTGCACTTTCAAAAACCACTATGTTTAAGATTTTACGTAAAGGTGAGTATGAAAATATAATTAAAAGCGTTTATGGAAAACTCCCGAAGGTCACACAATTTGAATATTACAGAAGTTGTCAGGTTTTATTTGAGTCGCTTTCAATTGAAGAAGCATATAAATTATTTACTGCAGAAATAAAAAAACGCAGTAAAATCGAAATCGATTTGTACTCAAAAATTCCATATGAATTAAAATTTTTGACCTACTTCTCTAACTATCGAAAAGAAGATTATACTCGTTTGCTTAACTTTCTTAGTATGTAGGAGGCTTATATGTACTTTCCTATTTTACGGGGTCGACAGTTCGAATTGCTTGCTTTACGAGAGTGCGTTAACAATGGCATATTAAGTGATTTTTTAATCCCAATCGTAGAGCCTGTTAAGGTGTCGTCCACATTCACAAAGACATTGGATTCATTTGTAGATCATAAGCATCCCATTGGAGTTATCCGCAACCCGGTAGTTGGTAAGTGGTCACGAGAAATTGTTAAAACAAGTAATCAGAAAATTCAAAAACACTACACAGAACTTTTGGATAACAAGTATCTTATCGAAACCTTCTATGTTACCCCCGATTTGGGAAGCAATGGTGTACTCTGGGAAAATAGAATATTGCAATTTGAAAAATCAATTTTAATTTGCAATCAGCCAGAATATATAGAACACTATGAACATATAACCTCTGGCATTTCTCCATTGTACAATATCATTCCGGATCGCGCTGATTTTAGAAGGTCTATTCGAGCGAATCGTGTGATGTGTGAGGATCACTTCCCAAAACAATCCCGAAATATTGACTATTCCGGGATCGACACAGAATTTTTCTCAGCAGACCATCTTTATTATAAAGAGGATGGATACAAGGGATTTTCAGATTATTCTGTTGTTGGTTCTGAATATAGTGAAACAGGCTTTGCTCCATATGCGGTGGCAATTCACATTGTCTATTTTGATGATAATAATAAACTTCGCATCGCTCACTTTGTTTCAGACTCTAATGATGATATTTCTGATCCAGCAAGAAAATTTGGAGAAGCTGTAGAAAAATTAGTACAGTGGAACAAAATTATGAAGCTCAATACGATGGGCATCAAAGCGTTCGAAGACACGTATAAAAACGGAACATATCCTGGCCTAGGAGTAGCCAAAAAGTACTCTATTATGCACCATCTTGAACTCATGAGCGTTTATCTTAATGAGGTTGAAAAATGATTATTTGTGATGGTTGCTTTTATGATAAAGAAATTTCTTCAATTATTAAGTCAGTTTCAAGAAATTCTGGGATTTGCCCAACTTGCCACAAACATGATAAGAAACTTTATGATACTGATTATCAGAATGATCTAACTCCTTATTTTGAGGATTTAGTTAATACTTACACACCAGAAGAATTGCTTCCTCCGTCATTTCCAGCGGCAGAAAAAAGGCGACTAATGGATGATTTGAATGAGCGGTGGCAGATTTTCTCGGATATTCCTTATCCCACTCAATATGAAATTCTCCGCAACATATGTTCTGAACTATACGCATCTACTCCATCTCTTTTCGATGGCTTAGTTGGAATTCCGGAATTATATGATGACTTATACCTTAAAAACCATATGCTGCTAAGAACAAATAACTGGGATTTGTTTGTGAATGAGATAAAAACAGTCAATCGTTACCATTCCAAACTTGTCAATCTTGATATATTAGAAAAATACTGTTCTTTTATTCGTAAAACGTATAAAGCAGGCTATTACTTCTATCGTGCGAGAATCTCTGAAAAAGAGGGTTTTGATATCAATTCTATGGGGGCTCCACCCGCAGGTAAGAGTTCAGAAGGACGAGCAAATGCACGTGGAATTACATGCCTATATCTTGCAAGCGACCTTGAAACCACATTGCATGAGGTTCGTGCAGGTGTTTTTGATTTTGTTAGCATTGGAAAATTTTTGTTAAAGAAAGATATTGTGGTTGTTGATTTAAGTGCTATTACCGAAATCAGCCCTTTCACTGAAGGGTTGGACTGTTTGGATCATGCAATTAATATGACTCATCTAAAAAAAATAAATGATGAGATGAGTAAATCATTGCGCCGCAGTGACAGTACCTTAGATTATGTTCCAACCCAGTATATTGTTGACTTCATTAAAAGCATTGAGCATAATGGTACACGAGAGTATGCAGGGGTTGAATATAGTAGCACAACAAATCCGGATGGTTATAATCTTGCGATTTTTGAGCCAGAGTTGTTCGAATGTATAGCAGTGGATGTTTATAATATTGAAGAACTTCGTTATAAAGCCAAGAAAATATAATACATGAAAAAGATGGCCATTTTTATTATCGAATAAAAGAATGATCCTCTTTTTACTTGCATTTCTTCTCAGAATATGATAAGTTATACGAAATAGTATTCTGCTTTTCTACTTATCAATACATAAAGTGAGGTGCAACCATGACCGCCGTGATCTACGCCCGCTATTCATCCGACAGCCAGCGAGAAGCGTCCATTGAGGGACAGCTGCGCGACTGCAAGGACTACGCCGAGAAGAACGGCATCACCGTGGTCGGCACCTACATTGACCGTGCCTACTCTGCCAAAACGGATGACCGCCCAGACTTTCAGCGGATGATCAAGGACAGCGGAAAGAAAATCTTCGATGTGGTTCTGGTCTGGAAGCTGGACCGCTTTGCCCGGAACCGCTACGATGCCGTGAACTACAAGTACCAGCTGGAAAAGAACGGTGTCCATCTGGTGTCTGCCATGGAACCCATCTCGCAGGGGCCTGAAGGCATTATGGTGGAGAGTATGCTGATTGGCATGGCGGAATACTATTCCGCCGAACTCGCCCTGAAAGTGGCGCGCGGTGAGCGCGAAAATGCCCTCCAGTGCAAGTACAACGGCGGTGTGGTGCCGCTGGGCTTCACCATTGGCAAGGAGGACAGGCTGTACCATATCGACCCGGAGACGGCTCCCATCGTGCAGGAGATCTTCACCCGGTATGCCGACGGCGAACCGGCTGAGAAGATTGCCGCCTCCCTGAACGAGCGCGGCCTGCGTACCCGCACCGGGAAGCCGTTCGTGAAGAACAGCTTCTTCCAGATCTTCCGCAACCGCCGCTACATCGGCGAATACCGCTACAAGGACATTGTGACGCCGGGCGGCATTCCGGCCATTGTTGACCAGGACCTGTTTGACCGGGTGCAGCAGCGTTTTGAGCAGAACAGGATCGCCCATGGTCGGCCTGCAAAAGAGGATGTGAGATATCTGCTGACCACCAAGCTGTTCTGTGGCAAGTGCGGCACCCTGATGGGTGGCGAAAGCGGCACCAGCCACATGGGAAACACCTACTATTACTACAAGTGCGGCAACGCCAAACGCCACGGCAAGGCGCACTGTGACCTGAAAGCCATCCGCAAGGAGCCGCTGGAACGGTTCGTGGTGGATACCGCCATTAAGGTGATTTTCAGCGATGAAATCATCGAACGGCTGATAGATTTGGTCATGGAAGCCCAGCAGCAGGAGAACACCCGGCTGCCTGTTCTGAAAGAGCAACTCCGGGATACGGAGAAACGACTCGCAAACCTTCTGGAAGCCATTGAACAGGGCATCCTGACCCCGACCACCAAGCAGCGGTTGGACGAGCTGGAAGCCCGGAAAGAAGCCCTGAACACCAGCATTCTGGAAGAAGAGCTGAAAAAGCCCGTCCTGACCCGTGAGTGGATTCGGTTCTGGCTTGAAAAATTCCGCAAGGGTGACGTGGGCAGCACGGAACACCAGCGGCAGATCATTGATACCTTTGTCAACTCGGTCTACGTCTTTGATGACCGGGTCGTACTCAATTTCAACTTCACGGATGATGCCAAAACGGTCACCCGTGAGGAAGTGTTGGGTTCGAGTGCTGTGGACAATGCTCCACCAAACACGAGTCACCAACTTTGGTTGGTGGCTCTTTTTTGGTGCATTCTCGTTCGTAGGTCCGTGTGTGAAAAATTAGAAACTCGAACTCCGGCGGCGACGAAATTTTGAGCAGAAAATAACACAAAAGGCAGGGTATCACCATGGCGGTGGTATCCTGCCTTTTTGTATGATAGAACGTGTTTTGAGGGGGGATTTTACGCTTCCCCCACCACAAAGGTCAATTCCGCCGTAGCGGCACATTTGCCGTCCACATAAGCCGACGCCTTGCCGACGCCGACCGGGCCGTGCTGTTCCACCAATTCGCAGTGGAGGGTGAGCACATCGCCGGGGATGACTTGTCTGCGGAAGCGGGCGTTCTTGATGCCGCCGAAGAGGGCCAGCTTGCCCTTGTTTTCGGGCAGGGAGAGGACCGCCACGGCGCCGGTCTGAGCCATCGCTTCGAGGATGAGCACACCGGGCATGACCGGGTGGCCGGGGAAGTGGCCGTTGAAAAATTCCTCGTTGCGCGAAACGCACTTGCGGCCGATGGCCCAGCGGCCCGGCTCGTAGTCGAGGATGCGGTCCACGAGGGCGAAGGGATAGCGGTGGGGCAGGAGGGCGGCGATCTGTGCGCTGTCCAGCGCGTTCGCGTTCTCCCGCACGGTGCGGGGTTCTGCCATGGGTCAGCCCTCCCATCTGCGCAGGGCGATGCAGGCGTTGTGCCCGCCAAAGCCCAGACTGTTGCTCAGTGCGTAGGTCATGGCCTGTGCACGGCCTACATTGGGCACATAATCGAGGTCGCACTCCGGGTCAGGCTGCTGGTAGTGGATGGTGGGCGGGGCGAACTGATCCCGCAGGGCCAGCGCGGTGAACACCGCCTCCACGCCGCCCGCGCCGCCCAGCAGATGCCCGGTCATGCTCTTGGTGCTGACCACGGTGAGCTGCTTTGCGTGTTTCCCGAAGACCGCGTGGATGGCGGCCGTCTCACAGGAATCGTTCATGTGGGTGCCGGTGCCGTGGGCGTTGATGTGATCCACCTGCTCCGGGGCGATGCCCGCATCGGCCAGCGTCAGCTTCATGCAGTCGATGGCTCCTGCGCCGCCGGGGGCCGGGGCGGTGAAGTGGTAGGCGTCGCAGTTGGCACCGTAGCCCACGACTTCCGCGTAGATCTTGGCACCGCGTGCCTTGGCGTGATCCAGCTCTTCCAGAACCAGCACGCCGCTGCCCTCGCCCATGACGAAGCCGCCACGCCGCGCATCGAAGGGGAGGCTGGCTGCGTCCGGATCAGTGGCCGTGGAAAGGGCCTTCATGCTGGTAAAGCCGCCGATGCCCAAGGGGCTGATGCAGCTTTCCGCACCGCCGCAGACCATGGCGGTCTCGTAGCCATCGCGGATGCGGTGGAAGGCGTCGCCCACGGCGTTGGTGCCGCCCGCACAGGCGGTGACCGGGCAGGTGCAGATGCCTTTCAAACCAAAGCGGATGGCGATCTGCGCCGCCGCCATGTTGGCGATGGACATGGGCACGAAATAGGGGCTGACCTTTTCCATCCCCTTTTCCTCGCCGCGGGTGTGCTGCTCTTCGATGGTGGGCAGCCCGCCGATGCCACTGGAAAGGATGACGCCGGTGGTCTTGGCATCCGCTTCGGTGTCGAGGCCGCTGTCGGCGAGAGCTTCGGCGGCGGCGGCCAGCGCCAGCAGGGTGAAGCGGGCCATCTTGCGGGCTTCTTTTTTGTCCACGACGGTCTCCGGGTCAAAATCCTTCACTTCGCCCGCCAGCTTGCACTTGAAATCGGTGGTGTCGAATTGGGTGATGGGGCCGATGCCGCATTTGCCTGCCTTCGCGGCGTCCCAACTGGCGGAAACGCTGGTGCCAAGCGGGTTTACGGTGCCGAGGCCGGTGATCACGACTCTGCGTTTTTCCATGAGAAGTTTCTCCTTTTACATTGCCATGCCGCCGTCTGCACAGAGCACCTGCCCGGTGAGATAGCTGCTTTGTTCTGCGGCGAAGAACGCCACGGCGTTTGCCACGTCCTCCGGATTGCCCGGCCGGCCCAGCGGGATGCCTTTTGCCATTTCGGTGCGGACGGCTTCCGGCAGGGCGGCGGTCATGTCCGTCTCGATGAAGCCGGGAGCCACCGCGTTGACGGTCACGTTCCGGCTGGCCAGTTCCCGCGCCAGACTCTTGGTCAGGCCGAGGAGCCCTGCCTTGCTGGCGGCGTAGTTGGCTTGTCCGGCGTTGCCCCGCAGAGCCACGACGCTGGAAAGGTTCACGATGCGGCCATACCGCTGGCGCACCATCCGGCGGGCGGCTTCCTTGCAGCAGAGGAACGCGCCCTTCAGGTTCGCGTTCAGCACCGCGTCGAAGTCCTCCTCGCTCATCCGTAAGATCAGGTTGTCGCGGGTGATGCCCGCGTTGTTCACAAGGATATCCACCCGGCCAAAGGCGGCGGCTGCTTCGTCAAAGAGCCGCTTGCAGTCTGCGGCGCTGGCCACATCGGCCTGTACGGCTACGGCGTTTGCACCTTCCGCTTTGCAGAGGGCCGCAGTCTCGGCGGCGGCGGCTTCGCCGTGGCAGTAGTTCACGACGACGTTGCAGCCCTGCTTTGCCAGCGCAATGCAGACGGCCCGGCCGATGCCCCGGCTGCCGCCGGTGACGATGGCAGTGCGGACGATTTTTTCTTCGCTCATTGTTCTTCCTTCCATGCGGTCAGCACCGCATCCAGCTGCGCCGGGGTCTCCACCGATGCGCAGACGACGCCGGGCAGGGTCTTTTTCACAAAGCCGGAAAGGGCGTTGCCCGGCCCGACTTCCAGAATGTGATCTACCCCAAGCTGCCCCAAGCGGCGGAGGGTGTCCTCCATGTAAACGCTGCTCTGCACCTGCTTCACCAGCAGGGCGGGGATGCTGCTGCCGTCGGGCATTTCGCGGCCAAGGCAGTTGAAGAGCACCGGCACCTGCATTTCGCCGAAGGCCTCCGTCTCGAACCGCTTGGCCAGCGCGTCCCCGGCAGGGGCCATGAGGCGGGTGTGGAAGGGGCCGCTGACCTTAAGCGGGATGCAGCGGCGGGCACCGGCGGCCTTTGCCAATTCAGCGGCTTTGTCCACGGCCGCCTTCTCGCCGCCGATGACGAGCTGACCCGGACAGTTGTAGTTGCAGATCTGCACACAGCCTAGCGCCGACGCCTCTTCGCAGCAGACGGCGAGGGCATCCCGGTCAAGGTTCAGCACGGCGGTCATCCCGCAGTCGATGCCCTTGGCCGCGTCGGCCATGGCTTTGCCACGATAAGCGGCCAGCTCGATGGCCTGTTTCGCGGTGAACACCCCTGCGGCTTCCAGCGCGGAGTATTCGCCGAGAGAGAGCCCGGCAACATAGGAGGGCTGTACGCCTTTTTCGGCCAGCACGGCGCTGACGCCGCACGCAAAGGCCACCATGCAGGGCTGGGTGTATTCGGTCTGGTTCAGAACGCCGTCCGGGTCCTCGAAGCAGACGCGGTGCAGGTCGAAGTCCAGCGCCGCGCTGTCGAAGGCCGCCCGGAAAGCGGGAAAGTCTTCGTAAAATTCTCTGCCCATGCCGGGGTGCTGGGCACCCTGACCAGCATACAAAACAGCAAGTTTCATAGGTTGTGCCTCCATTCGGTCACAAGTTCGTCCATCAACTCCCGGACACTGCGCATCCGGTCCAACTGCCCCACATTGGCCCCGCAGAAGAAGAGTCCTTCCTCCACGTTGCCCTTCACGGCCTCAATGAGGGCGTGGGTGATGCAGTAGGGCACCTTGGCGGGGTCGCAGCTCTTCAGGCAGCGGGCGCAGCGCTTCGGCGGGAAGCGTCTGCCTTCTGCCAGTGCCTGTACCAGCGGGGTGTTCAGCGCCCGCCCCGGCATCCCCACCGGGCTGTGGATGATCCGCACATCCTCGGCGCTGGCGTTCAGCAGAACGTCCTTGTAGCCTTGGGAGGCGTCGCACTCGTAGGTGGGGATGAAGCGGGTGGCAAGCTGGACTCCAGCCGCACCCAGCTTGGTGAAGTGGGCCTGTCTCTTATACACATCTCCGAGCCCACGAGACACTCGCTAATCTCGT
>ENA-UAON01000615-UAON01000615.1-human-gut-metagenome-genome-assembly--contig:-NODE-615-length-13356-cov-4.392677_pt1 | contig 13356 bp, 10 predicted proteins | sample MGYA00243469_ERZ654557 | MGnify/ENA primary metagenome ERZ654557 (study PRJEB26926, sample SAMN06164571) | human gut metagenome | biome: ENVO:00009003; feature: ENVO:2100002; material: ENVO:00002003...
AGATTAGCGAGTGTCTCGTGGGCTCGGAGATGTGTATAAGAGACAGTCTATGCACCTAAGGAATATGTCGGCAATATTATGGAGCTTTGTCAGGACAGACGAGGAACTTTTGTCGATATGCAGTATATTGATGCCGACCGTGTTGATTTACACTATGTACTTCCGCTTGCCGAGATAATCTACGACTTTTTCGACACGCTCAAATCACGCACAAGAGGTTATGCATCATTCGACTATGAGCTTAAAGAATATGTTCAGAGCAACCTTGTTAAGCTCGATATTATGCTCAACGGCGAGGTTGTCGATGCACTTTCGTTCATCATTCACGCCGACAAGGCATATTCAAGGGCAAGAAAGATGGCTGAGAAGTTAAAGGAAAAGATTCCGAGACAGCTCTTTGAAATTCCGATTCAGGCTTGCATCGGCGGTAAAATTATTGCCAGAGAAACCGTAAAGGCTATGCGTAAGGATGTACTTGCCAAATGTTACGGCGGTGATATTTCCCGTAAGAAGAAACTTCTGGAGAAACAGAAGGAAGGTAAGAAACGTATGCGTCAGGTAGGCAATGTGGAGATTCCGCAGAAAGCATTTATGAGTGTATTGAAACTGGATGATAAATAAAGTATGAATGGTAACTATTCGGCAGCCTGCTGTCCACATAACTGTGAAGGTACTGAACAGTTATCTGTGAATAGTGCTCATCTCAACAGAAGGTTAAAATATTGAAGAAAATGATTAAGCGAAAAACAGTTATACTATGTATGTTATTGCTTGGAATTTCTGTCTCCGGATGTGGGAAAACCAGGGAGGTAGATGAAGCGTCCTCCAAAGTGATCCAGATCAGTGTTGCGCCGGAAGAGACAAGTCCCACTCCGGCACCGGATCAGGTAGCTTCCGCAGCAGTTACCACCAATGGTAATCTGACAATGGTAAATACGTATCTGGCAGAGCAGGATGCAGCAGGTATCTCATCTGCGGAAAGTTCAGACAGCCAAAGTGATGCCGACAGTACAGATAACAGTGTCGACTCAGCAGATAACAATGAGCAAGACAGCAGTACATCAGATACTGAGGAATAGAAAACAGGTCATAACAGGAGCAGATTACAATGGAGAGAAGGAATATCACAGATTCTCCCATGGAAATCTATATCCACATTCCATTTTGCATAAAAAAATGTGATTACTGTGATTTCCTTTCCGGTCCGTCAGGTCCAAAGGAGCAGGCTGATTATGTAGATGCTCTGCTTGAAGAAATCAATGCAGCAGAAGAAGGAAAAGGAAGGAGTGTATCCTCTGTATTTATTGGAGGGGGCACTCCTTCTGTTTTGGATGAGAGATTCATAGGAGAAATTTTAAATCATATAAGACGAAAATTTCAGATTGCGGATCATGCTGAGATCACCATAGAAGTAAACCCGGGGACTGCAGACAGAAACAAACTGCAGGCATACAGAACATATGGAATCAACCGCCTGAGCATAGGTTTACAGTCGCCGGATGACAGAGAACTGAAGATCCTTGGAAGAATCCACAATTATGAGCAGTTTCTGGAGACTTACAGAAGTGCAAGAGAGGCAGGGTTCGACAATATCAATATTGATCTGATGAGTGCGATCCCGGATCAGACTTATGAAGGATGGATCCACAATCTTCGCACTGTTGCAGGACTGGATCCGGAACATATTTCCGCATACAGCCTGATCATTGAGGAGGGCACACCTTTTGCATCGCGGACGCTGAATTTGCCGGATGAAGATGCGGAGTACAATATGTATGAGGCAACAGCACAGATTCTGAGAGAATATGGCTTTGAGCAGTATGAGATTTCCAATTACGCAAAGAAAGGCAGAGAATGCAGGCATAACGTGGGCTATTGGATCCGACAGGATTATCTGGGGTTTGGCCTGGGAGCTTCCTCTCTTTATGGAAAGGAACGTTTTGCCAATACACAGGATATGAAAAAATATCTGGAAAACAGCAGAACTCCGGAAAAAATAAGAGAAAAAGAGCCGCCCCTCACCAGAGAGGATGAGATGGCGGAGTTCATGTTTCTGGGACTTCGTATGACCAGAGGAATCTCAAAAGCTGAGTTTGAGCGGCAGTTTGGAAGTGAAATAGATGCAATATACGGGGATGTTCTGAGAAAATATAAGTCAATGGGACTGCTTTTGGAAGAAAACGGAAGGATTTTTCTGAGCAGAGAAGGAATCCATGTAAGCAATTCCGTTATGGCGGATTTTTTGCCGTAAACGCCTTGACGAACAAATGTTCCTGTATTATACTGATGCCATGAGGATTGCGGGGCAGCGAAACTGCGCACAATCCATGAATATCATAACATACGAAAAAGGTGTAACTGTCAAGGTAAGAAACAGTTATTATTTATAAATGAGAAACAGGAGGCCCACAATGGCAGCAGATACAACGAAGAAGCACTTTATCAGGATCAGAGGTGCCAATGTTAATAACCTTAAGAATTTAAGTGTGGATATTCCCAGAGACAAGTTTGTGGTATTTACAGGACTGAGTGGCTCCGGTAAATCTTCACTGGCTTTTGATACCATCTATGCAGAGGGTCAGCGTCGTTATATGGAATCTCTCTCTTCCTATGCAAGACAGTTTCTGGGTCAGATGGAGAAGCCGGATGTGGAGAGCATCGAAGGTCTGCCGCCGGCCATTTCCATTGATCAGAAATCTACCAACCGCAATCCCCGTTCCACAGTAGGAACAGTGACAGAAATCTATGATTATTTCCGACTTCTGTATGCCAGAGTGGGAATCCCTCATTGTCCGAAGTGCGGAAGAGAGATTAAGAAGCAGACAGTTGACCAGATGGTAGACAGTATCATGTCTTTTCCGGAGAGAACGAAGATCCAGCTTCTGGCGCCTGTTGTGCGGGGGCGCAAGGGAACTCATGCAAAGCTTCTGGAGCAGGCAAAGAGAAGCGGATATGTACGTGTGCAGATTGACGGAAACCTGTATGAGCTTTCCGAGGAGATCAGTCTGGACAAGAATATCAAGCATAATATAGAGATTGTGGTAGACCGTCTGATCGTGAAGCCCGGGATTGAGAAAAGACTCTCAGATTCCATTGAGACAGTGCTGGATCTGGCAGAGGGCCTTCTGATGGTAGATACTATGGATGGAAATATTCACAATTTCAGCCAGAGTTTCTCCTGTCCTGACTGTGGTATCAGTGTAGATGAGATCGAACCGAGAAGCTTTTCTTTCAATAATCCTTTTGGCGCCTGTCCGGACTGTCTGGGACTTGGGTATAAAATGGAATTTGATATTGATCTGATGATCCCGGACAGATCTCTGAGTATCCTGGATGGTGCCATTGTGGTCACAGGATGGCAGTCCTGCACAAATGAGGGAAGCTTTTCCAGGGCAATCCTGGATGCTCTTGCCAGAGAATATGATTTCAGCCTGGCAACACCTTTTGAGGAGTATCCGGAGAAGATACAGGACATTCTGATCAACGGAACTAATGGACATTCTGTAAAGGTTTACTATAAAGGGCAGCGCGGAGAGGGCGTTTACGATGTGGCGTTTCCGGGGCTGATCCGAAATGTGGAGCAGCGTTACAGAGAGACAGGCTCTGATGCCATGAAGCAGGAGTATGAATCTTTCATGCGCATTACTCCATGTAAAACCTGTAAAGGTCAGAGACTGAAGAAGGAATCACTGGCTGTGACTGTGGCGGATAAGAATATTTATGAGGTCACCAATCTTTCCATAGAGAAGCTGAAAGCCTTTCTGGCGGATATGCAGCTCTCCGAGCAGCAGCAGCTTATCGGCAGACAGATTCTGAAGGAAATCAGGGCAAGGGTAAGTTTCCTGTCAGATGTAGGACTGGATTATCTTTCATTGGGACGTGCGACAGGAACTCTTTCCGGCGGCGAGGCGCAGAGAATCCGTCTGGCTACCCAGATCGGTTCCGGGCTGGTAGGAGTTGCCTATATTCTGGATGAACCGAGTATCGGACTTCACCAGAGGGATAATGACAGACTTCTTGGTTCTCTGATGAAACTGCGTGATCTTGGAAACAGCCTGATCGTTGTGGAGCATGATGAAGATACCATGCGTGCCGCAGACTGTATTGTAGATATAGGTCCCGGTGCAGGGGAGCATGGCGGACAACTGGTTGCCATGGGAACAGCAGAGGATCTGATGAAGAATGAGGATTCCATTACAGGAGCTTATCTGAGCGGGAAATTAAAGATTCCGGTACCTTCGGAGAGACGGAAGCCAACCGGTTTTCTTACTGTCAAGGGGGCGGCAGAGAATAATCTCAAGAATATCGATGTGAAGATACCTCTTGGGATCATGACCTGTATCACAGGAGTTTCCGGTTCCGGAAAGAGCTCTCTGATTAATGAGATTCTTTATAAACGTCTGGCAAGAGACCTAAACCGGGCAAGAGTGATTCCGGGAAAACATAAGGATATTCTGGGAACAGACCAACTGGATAAGGTTATCAATATTGACCAGTCACCTATTGGCCGTACTCCACGTTCCAATCCTGCGACTTATACCGGGGTATTTGACCAGATCAGAGATCTTTTTGCAGCAACAGCAGATGCCAAGGCAAAAGGATATAAGAAAGGACGATTCAGTTTTAATGTAAAGGGCGGAAGATGTGAGGCATGCAGCGGTGACGGTATTATCAAAATTGAGATGCATTTCCTTCCGGACGTATATGTACCATGCGAGGTCTGCAAGGGTAAGAGATATAACAGAGAAACCCTGGAAGTAAAGTATAAGGATAAGAATATTTACGATGTGCTGAATATGACGGTGGAGGAAGCACTGACTTTTTTTGAGAATGTTCCTTCTATTAAAAGAAAGATACAGACTCTTTATGATGTAGGACTTTCCTATATCCGGCTGGGACAGCCGTCCACAGAGCTTTCCGGAGGAGAGGCACAGAGGATCAAGCTTGCCACAGAGCTGAGCAAGCGCAGCACAGGTAAGACTATCTACATTCTGGATGAGCCTACCACAGGTCTGCATTTTGCGGATGTGCATAAGCTGGTGGAGATTCTGAAACGATTATCGGAGGGCGGTAATACAGTAGTTGTGATCGAGCATAATCTGGATGTGATTAAGACCGCAGATTATATCATTGATATCGGACCGGAGGGTGGAGACAAAGGAGGTACCGTAGTTGCTCAGGGAACTCCTGAGGAGGTGGCACAGTCACCGGTTTCCTATACCGGAAAATATGTAAAGAAATATCTGAAATAATCTTGAAATCATATTGCAGGACTTTCTTTTTAAATGGAAGTTGTATATAATAGAAGAGATTATTTATAGCAATTCTCGTAAATAATATATTTTGATCCGGCTTATCAGGATGTGAAGCCCTGTTGGACTGTTTTGATCGCATTATTTTATGGAGTTGTTATAACTAAACCGGATAAGTCCCCGGTAGAGACTGTAAAAAGTAATGATCAGTTGAAGGGGATGAGGAGAACGTAAGAACAGAAAGGGGATTTCCATGCCGACAAGTGATATTGGAATTGACCTGGGAACCAGGAACAGTCTGGCTTATTCTACAGGAAAGGGGCTTGTGCTAAATGAGCCTTCGATCGTAGTTTATGATAAAAATACAGAGAAGATACGTGCGATCGGTGAAGAAGCCCGTCTGATGGAAGGGCGCATTACTTCAGATATGGAGATCATCCGTCCCATCAGACAGGGCGTGATCGTTGATTATACAGTTACAGAGAAGATGTTGAAATACTTTATATCCAGAGCAATAGGAAGAAGAGCTTTCCGCAAGCCCAGGATCAGTATCTGTGTTCCCAGTGGAATTACAGAGATTGAGAAAAAGGCAGTGGAGGAAGCAACCTATCAGGCTGGTGCCAGAGATGTCTATATGGTGGAGGAACCTATAGCTGCGGCAATCGGAGCCGGGGTGGATGTGACCAAGCCCTTTGGAAATCTGGTCGTAGACATTGGAGCCGGAACTTCGGATGTTGCGGTTATCTCTCTTGCGGGGGTTGTGGTTTCCGCTTCTGTGAAAGTTGCAGGGGACACTTTTAATCAGGCTATACTGAACTATGTGAGAAAGAATCATGGACTTTTTATCGGAGAAGATATGGCAGAGAAGATCAAAATTCAGATTGGTACGGCTATAGAGGAATCAAATCCGAGAACAATGGAAGTAAAGGGGAGAAATGTGATCACCGGTCTGCCGAAGACAGTGACACTTACCTCAGAAGAAATACGTGTGGCGTTAAAGGATGCTACAAGCCAGATTGTGGAGACTGTTCATGGAATTCTGGAAAAGACACCGCCGGAACTGGCTGCGGATATTGTAGACAGAGGAATCGTACTTACAGGCGGCGGTGCCCTTCTTCATGGGATGGATACACTGATCGAGCAGAGAACCGGAGTAAGTACACTGACTGTGCAGGATGCAATGAGCGTGGTCGCAGTGGGAACCGGTAAGTATGCAGAGGTAATGGCACGTTTTGACGGATAAAGCAGGAGGTACTGCACAGTGCAGTGCCTTTTTGCGTTGTCAGAGGCTCAAAGAAGCAGGAGGTGTGGAGAAAAGCACATGAGTGAAACTGTCACAGGATACATAGATCATGTTATTTTCAGAAATGAAGATAACGGATATACAGTTATGGTACTGAAAGGTACAAAAAAAGAGGAAGAGCTGACCTGCGTGGGAAGTTTCCCTGCGATCACACAGGGGGCATCTATTGAAGCAACCGGAGTATATATCCATCATCCGGTATATGGCAAACAGTTTCAGATCAGTTCTTTTACAGAGAAGATGCCGGAGGATACATATGGAATAGAACGTTATCTGGGTTCGGGCGCCATCAGGGGAATCGGTGCTGCACTGGCTGCCAGGATCGTGCGGAAGTTTGGAGATGACACACTCCGTATCGTAGAAGAAGAGCCGGAGCGGCTTGCAGAGGTAAAGGGGATCAGTGAGAAAAAAGCCCGGGAGATCGCTGCGCAGGTAAGTGAGAAGGCAGAGATGCGAAAAGTAATGATCTTTCTGCAGAAATATGGGATTTCCCTGAACCTGGGCGCAAAGATTTATCAGAAATATAAGGAATCTGTCTATACGATCCTTCAGGAGAATCCTTACAGACTTGCGGAAGATATTTCCGGTGTGGGATTTAAGATTGCTGATGAGATTGCTGCCAGAGTCGGTATTCACGCAGACTCAGATTACAGAATCCGCAGCGGAATGCTGTATACTCTTCTGCAGGCTTCGGGAGAAGGACATACTTATCTTCCGAGGGAACAGTTATTTACAAGATGTGCCAGACTTCTGGGAGTAGATGAATCCTATATGGAGAAACACCTTATGGATATGGTTATTGACAGGAAGCTGGTGCTGAAAGAAAAAAGCGGAGAAACTATCGTTTATCCGGCACAGTATTATTATCTGGAACTGAACACTGCCAGGATGCTTAATGAACTGAATATTGTGTGTCCTGAGGATAAAGAGCTTGTCAGGCACAGAATTGAGCTGATCGAGAAAGAGACAGGAACTGTTCTGGATGAAATGCAGAAGAAAGCAATCACTGAAGCAGCGGATCATGGACTCTTTATTCTTACAGGAGGCCCCGGTACAGGTAAAACGACAACGATCAATGCGATTATCCGCTTTTTTGAGGGAGAAGGTGCAGAGATTCGGCTGGCTGCACCTACCGGACGTGCTGCAAAGAGAATGACAGAGACTACCGGATATGAGGCGCAGACAATTCACCGTCTGCTGGAACTGAATGGAATGCCGGAAGAAGAGAGGGACGGGCATTCAGCTAAATTCGAGAGGAATGCGCAGAATCCGCTGGAGGCAGATGTGATCATTATTGATGAAATGTCTATGGTGGATATCCATCTGATGCATTCTCTTCTTCTTGCAGTGGTAGCAGGAACCAGACTGATCCTTGTGGGGGATGAGAATCAGCTTCCGAGTGTAGGCCCGGGCAATGTGCTGAGAGATATTATCCGAAGCAGATGTTTCCATGTAGTGGAACTGACTAAGATATTCAGACAGGCATCAGAGAGTGATATTGTTGTAAATGCTCATAAGATAAATAAGGGAGAACAGGTTCAGATCAATAATAAGAGCAGAGATTTCTTTTTTCTGAAGAGATATGATGCAGATATCATTATAAGAGTAGTGATCGCGCTGATCCAGGAGAAACTGCCGCGCTATGTAGATGCCAAACCCTTTGAGATACAGGTACTGACACCTATGAGAAAGGGACTTCTGGGAGTAGAGCGGCTGAACCAGATCCTGCAGAGATACCTGAATCCGCCGGAAGACGGGAAATCCGAGAGGGCGGTTGGAGACCGGCTGTTCCGCACAGGGGACAAGGTCATGCAGATCAGAAATAATTATCAGATGGAATGGGAAATCCGGGGACGATATGGGGTTGTCATTGAGAAAGGCGTGGGAGTATTTAACGGAGACACCGGAATCCTCAGGGAAATCAATGAATTTGCTGAGACAGCAGAAGTGGAATTTGAGGATGGACGTTTTGCAATGTACTCGTTCAAACAGCTGGAGGAACTGGAACTTGCATATGCTATTACAATCCACAAGTCTCAGGGATCTGAGTATCCGGCAGTCATACTTCCATTGCTTTCCGGACCACAGATGCTTTTAAACAGGAACCTTCTTTATACCGCAGTTACCAGAGCAAGAAAATGTGTGACGGTTGTGGGAAACGAGGAGACCTTTGCAGAGATGATACGCAATGAAAAACAGCAGAAGAGATACAGTGCACTGGATGAACGGATCAGAGAACTGAGTGAGACTACAGGGGATAATAATACAGATGGTGAAGAATGATATTGCAGACTGTGATCTGATGACTGAATAATAACAGAGAAAAAATTTATTCCGATAATATGAGAAAAACAGAAATACAGAGGATAGCAAAACAAAGAGTAAAATAGTGGAAGGAAATGGAAATGAAACGGTTTCTGAACATGGTTGCTGATATTTTTTACCCGAGATGCTGTCCGGTCTGTCAGAAAATACTGGCAGATCAGCGAAGGATGATCTGTCCGGAATGCGAGAAAGAACTTCGTCCGATTGGTCATCCCAGATGTTATAAATGTGGAAAACCCATAGAAACAGGGGAATACTGCAGAGACTGTCAGAAACACAGGCATATGTATGAACAGGGAAGAGGTATTTTTGTTTATGATGGCATAATGAGAAGATCTGTTACCAGATATAAGTACTATGGATGCAGAGAATACGGTGATTTTTATGCCAGAGCAATGTATCGATATGCACAGAAAGAATTGCGGGAATGGAAGCCGGATCTGATCGTGCCGGTTCCGGTACACAGGTCGAAGGAGCGGCAGAGAGGTTTTAATCAGGCTGCATATCTGGCGGAGAAACTCGGTCATTATACCGGGATTTCCACAGATGTCAATATTGTGCAGAAAGTTTTAAAGACAAAGTCGCAGAAAAAACTGAATGCTTTGCAGAGAAGAAAAAACCTGGAAAAAGCGTTCTGCGTGACCGGAGATGTCAGGGGAAAGAATATCCTGGTGATAGATGATGTGTATACAACAGGAAGTACGATCGATGCAATGGCCGGATGCCTGAAGAGAAAAGGTGCCGGAAATGTTTATTTTCTTACGGTTTGCATAGGCAGGAGATAAGAAAAAACACTTTTCATACATAATGATATATGTTACAATTAATCTGTATGATTATATGAATGATATCAAGTTGTTGCTGAGAACAGAGTGAACAGTAATAGCGGATTATAGCAAAAGGAAAAGCATACAGTAAGGAGTAATTTATGTTAAATGAAGAGAAGATAAAAATCATGAATAAACTTGCCATGTATGAACAGGGTGAAGGAAAGAAATATCTTCCGGTCAGCAGGTACTACCGTAGTGATTATATCGGACTTGCCATGATTAAGAATTTTTTCCTTGTTACGATTGGGTATTGCCTGATTCTGGCCGGTATCGCAGCATATTTTGCTGAATATCTGATAGATAATGTTCATAAGATGAACCTTGTTTCACTGGGCGTGGAAGTTATTCTGGGGTATGTGGCAGTGCTGGTACTGTTTTCTGTCCTGACATATATCCAATATACGGTGAAATACCACAAAGCAAAGAAAAGTGTGAAAAATTATTATGAAGAACTTACACAATTAAGTAAAATCTACGGTCGCGAAGATAAAAAATCTTCAGCCAGAGGAGTTACAGGAGGATATAAAAAATGACAGCATTACTCGAATTAAAACAGCGAATAAAGAATTTATACAGCCAGTATGAGATTTATATCCTGCCTGTCTTACGTTTCGTTCTGGCAATGGTTTATTTCATATGGATCAATACCAATATGGGATATATGAAGCAGATCGATAATATATTTATTGTTCTGATCCTTGCACTGATCTGTTCCATTCTTCCTTCAGGTGTAATGATTTTTGTAGGATTTGCCCTGATGGTCGCACATGGTTATGCACTGGGGATAGAAGTTGCAGGTTTTATGCTTGTGCTGATCCTGTTTATGGCAATTCTCTTCCTGAGATTCAGTTCAGACAATAATTTAGTACTTGTATTTACACCGCTTTCCTTTGGGTTCAGTGTTCCGACGCTTCTTCCTATCGGAAGCGGACTTTTGTGCAATGCGTTTTCTGCACTTCCTGCAGGCTGCGGAGTGATTATTTACTATTTTATCCGTTTTATACGTGTACAGCATAAACTGCTGGAAAACCCGGATGTTGCCATAGCTGACAAATTAAAACTTCTGACAGATGGAATCGTGCAGAACTGGGGAATGTGGATCACAGTGATTGCCTTTATCGCAGTGATTCTGCTGGTGAATCTGATACGTACCCGCTCTTTTGACTATGCATGGAGAATTGCCATTATTGCAGGTGGAGTTGTGTATGTTCTGATGATTATTGCAGGTGGATTTTATTTTAGACTGGATATTGATGTTGTTACGCTGATCATTTATACAGTGATCTCTGTGGTGATAGGATTACTTCTTGAATTCTTTGTATTTGGTGGTGACTATACCCGTACCGAGAGACTGGAATATGAGGATGATGAATATTATTATTATGTAAAAGCAGTGCCGAAAGCCTGTGTCACAACATCTGAAAGAAGTATAAAGAAGATTAACGGAAGTTCTGCAAAGGATGAAAGACCGGCACAGGATAACGTTGTTTCTTATGCGAATCCTATTTTTCATGGTGATGAGAAAGCAGTGACGACAGATGAGGCTGCAGCACCTGTAGAGAGAAAGAAAGATATTGACAGCGTGGATTTTGAGAAGAAACTGGAAGAATCATTAAAAAATCTGTAAAAAGCAGTTTCCGGTAACGATGAGACATACGAGCCAAAATTCCATTGCCGCAGGCAATCTGGAATGAATTTTGGCTACGTTACTGTGAACGGAGTGAACAGTAACACAAAATCCACTGAAAACATTTTCAACGATAAGATATATAAAAATGATAAGGAAAGGAGAGCCATATGCAGGATTTTTCAGGAAATTTGATAGAGACATTATCAAGACTGGCATTTCCTAAGATTGGGATTATAGATATCATACAGATTGCACTGATCGCTTTTTTTGTATATCAGTTCATGGTATGGATCAAATATACTCATGCATATACACTTCTGAAAGGAATACTGGTCGTTCTCCTCTTCATTCTGATCGCGTATATTTTCAGGATGAATACGATTCTGTGGATTTTTTCAAATCTGGCAAGTACACTGATCGTAGGTGTGATCGTTATTTTTCAGCCGGAGCTCAGAAAAGTTCTGGAACAGCTTGGACAAAAGCGAATCATGGCTTCACTGATACCTTTTGATGCAGGTAAAGAGGTGAAGGAAAGATTTACGGATAAAACCATCAGTGAGCTGGTCAAAGCATGTTTTGATATGGGAGAAGTTAAGACCGGAGCACTGATCGTAATTGAGCAGAATGAGCTGCTGACCGATTATATAAGAACAGGTATTAATCTGGATGCAATCCTTACCAGTCAGCTTCTGATCAATATATTTGAACATAACACACCACTTCATGACGGAGCTGTTATTGTAAGAGAGAACAGGATTGTGGCTGCAACATGCTATCTTCCACTGTCTGATAATATGGAACTGAGCAAACAGCTTGGAACGCGGCACAGGGCAGGTGTGGGGATCAGTGAGCAGACAGATTCTGTTACGATCATTGTATCAGAGGAAACCGGTCAGGTATCTGTAGCGCAGGGAGGAAAGCTGACCAGAAGTGTAAACAGTGCAAAACTCAGAGAAATCCTGGTCAGAGCGCAGAATAAGCAGGTTGTAGACAACAGCAAACTTCGCCATTTACTGAAAGGAAGAGTGAAGCATGAAGAAGCGAAAAATAACAGATAATATACCTCTGAAAATCATGTCTGTCGCAATAGCTGTTGTGCTATGGCTGATCGTTGTAAACATAGATAATCCGACAGGAACCAATTACTATACGCTCAATGATGTGGAACTGATCAACAAGGAATATGTGGAATCTTCAGATACCATCGGTAAGATGTGTATGCCGGAACAGAACCAGGATTCCATAAAAGTTGCGATCACTGCAACCAAGAAGATCAGAGACAAGATCAAAGTCACAGACATCTCTGCGGTAGCTGATCTTCAGCAGGCGGTAAGCCTGGATACAAATCCGGTTATGGTTCCTATTACCGTTACCTGTTCTGTACCGGGGGTATCTCCCAGTGATATCAAAGTTACTCCTCAGAATCTCAGTGTAAATCTTGATGAAAAAGAGACACAGGAGTTTGTGGTAAATGTCAGCAGAGGTGATACGAAACCGGGCAAAGATTATGAAGTAGGAAGTCTGACTGCCAGTCCGGAGAAAGTAAGGATTACAGGCCCGAAGACGCTGATCAATAAAATAGATAAGGTAAATGCTTCCATTGAACTGGATGGGAATACAGAGGATTTTACACAGGATGTAAACCTTACGATCATTGATAAGAATCAGGAGGTACTTACTGATTCTGAAATGAATTCATTGCGGATTGAGAATAATGCAAAAGTAACAGTGACTGCAAAATTATGGAAAATCCGTCAGGGAGTGCAGATATCTGCAGATTATGTAGGGACACCGGCTGAAGGATATCAGGTTGGGGCTGTGAGAACAGTGCCGGATACGATCAGTGTAGCAGGCAGTGCAGAAGGTCTTGAAAGTCTTGCGGATAATAATAATGTGATCACTATACCGGAAGACAGTATTGATATTTCCGGTGAATCCGAAGATGTGGAGAAAAAAATCAGTCTTACGAATCTTCTGCCGGACAATGTGAAACTTACCAGTGACTCCAGTGAAGAT
>ENA-UAON01000616-UAON01000616.1-human-gut-metagenome-genome-assembly--contig:-NODE-616-length-13338-cov-9.047278_pt1 | contig 13338 bp, 9 predicted proteins | sample MGYA00243469_ERZ654557 | MGnify/ENA primary metagenome ERZ654557 (study PRJEB26926, sample SAMN06164571) | human gut metagenome | biome: ENVO:00009003; feature: ENVO:2100002; material: ENVO:00002003...
TCCCGTGAAGCCGTGCCCTTGTTTTGATGCTGTAAAGGAATACCGCTTTTAAAGGTGCTTTTCTCCAAAGATAGGATTTCTAATGAGAACCGTTTGTTTTCAAAGAGGCTTCTCCAAAGATCCGTATCCAAGGATGATTTTACCAAAGATAGCGTTTCTTTCCTCCGCTTTGATTTCCTGCTTCTCCATTCAACTAATCTTTTCATTTAACAATAATAAAAATGAACCATCTGATAAACCAACTCATGACCGTAGATAAAGCCTTCTACCGTCATTATCTGGAAATGCTGCTCACCCTGAACCGCATCCATGCCCTCACCCCCTGGCAGATGTCCATGCTGCTATGGAGAGCCAAGATTTTTCATATACAAGTGCTCTATCCCGAACTGCTGCGCATCAGCCTGTGCACGGAGCAGGAAAAGGACGAGATACGCTTTATGAAAGGATGGAAACTGAAAGAGCTGGAGAAAATAATGCCTGCATGGCAGCGACGGCAGTGCGAGGAGATCAAAAGGGAACGGTGGAGAGGCTTTTAGTGGTCAGTGTATATCCGGAACGCAATGCCACGCAAAATGCTCTTGTTTACGAGCATTTTGCGTGGCATTGACGTATGTCCTTAATATCTTCAATAGTTAACCCACTATCCATTTCTCTATATTACGACTTTTCTTGCTGAAGTTCACCCCTACCTTAAACAATTTGCGCCCGTCCGTCTCGAAAGGTCGGGCATACTGTTTTTCATTGATCTGTCGCAAGGCTTCCTCCGCTGTACCGTTTAACTTGAATTCCATTACGTAAATAAATCTGTCTGTCTGCAGAACCAAATCCACGCGCCCCTCACTGGTATGATATTCCACCTTTACATAAAATCCCACCAACTTGAACACAATGAAAAGTACATTCTGATAGTGTAACTCCAACTCGCGTATCATCTCGTAGGGCGTATCAGCAAAGAAGCTCTGAAGGCGGCGGAAAAAGGAATCATAGTCACCACTTTCCACTTCACGGGTAAATTTCAGGATTTCGAAAGGAGACTCCACTTTGGTAACCGTTGTATAATAAGGCAGCAAAAAACGCATGAATCCTTCCTCTACCTCCCGGTTAGGAAAGCCTAGATAATAGATACCGAAACGCTCATCATACCCCTTGATCGTAAGATACCCGCTCTGATAAATCACCGGAATAGGATTCGTGGACTCGGAATCAATACTATTCAGCACCTGGATATCCGTTTCCTCGTGCGCCATCCGTTCCAAGTCATAATGATGTTTTTGCAGCAACCTCACCAGATAAGTCGGCGTACCGGTCTCAAACCAGTAGTTTCCGAACTCCTTCCGTTTGAAGGCATTAAGCAGGCTGAAAGGATTGTAAATACCGATGGAATTATGTGTAAAATGATAACCGTCATAACACTCTTTCAGTTCGGCACAGATTTCATCGTATGTCCTCCCCCGTTTTTCAGCAAATTCATGAAGTTCCGGCTCCAGCCAGGTTTGAATTTCCTTGTCACTGACCCCACAGATATCAATAAACTCATTCCACATGGAGATATCGTCCAAGTTGTTCAAATCGCTGAACACACTGACCTTGCCAAACTTGGTAACCCCCGTCAGCAAAGCGAACTTGATGCAACCGTCCATTGTCTTCAACACTCCATAGAAGGGTTTCAGTATGCTCCGATATACTCTCTGAAGCTCCTCATTGCCGATGGCTTGCAGCATGGGCTTGTCATATTCGTCTACCAGAATGGCAACCCTCTGCCCCGTCTGCTCGTAAGCACGTTTTATCACGCCTTTGAAACGGAGGGCGAGGGATGTCTCGGAAGGAGCGGAACCGTAGACAGCTTCCCAGTTGGTCAGAAAATCATTCAGCATATCGCTCAAATCCTCCGCTGTCTCATATTTTGAGATATTCAGATCGATATGCAGGACGGGACGTACTGTCCAGTCTTTCTCCAGTCCGGCTATGGCCAGTCCTTCAAACAATTCTCTCTTGCCTTGGAAATAGGCTTCCAGAGTAGAAACCAGCAGGCTTTTCCCGAAACGGCGCGGACGACTGAGGAAGTAATAACTGCCGGTCTTTACCATTTTGTAGATCAAGGCCGTCTTGTCAATATAGAAATAGCCTTCCTTGCGGAGTTTCTCGAAATTCTGGATACCGATGGGATATATCTTATCACTCATAAACTATTGTTCTTTATAGGATAACACACAAAGGTACTTAATTTATTCTTAATTCCAAGTTTTTTCAAAACAAGGAAGAATACGCATACAAAAGAGGCGCACCTTCATGGGTACGCCTCTCTATCCTGCTCCTGTATTGTCTGATACAGGCTATTTCACTTAGTTAAAGATATAACGGACACTGAACTGTATGGAATACGTAGAATTGAAACTGTTCAGATTGGAATACGTATCAGTCAGTTTCTTTCCTCCGTTCTTCTGGAACTGGTAAGCACCACTCTTATAACTCAACAAGGAAGTATTGTTCACCGTCTTATAAATTCCCCAGTCGCTGTTCAGCAAGTTCAGGAAGTTCTTGATATCCACTCCGAACTGCAAGGTATTGCGCTTGCCCCCTACATTGAGGAAGAAATCCTGATTGAACTTCAAATCCAGCTGATGATGCCAGGGCATGATGGCTCCTCCGCGTTCGGCATACTTGCCTTTACGGCCTTTTAGGTAACTGTCCTCATTAATGTAAGCCCAGAAATCATCGCGCTGCTCCTTGGCGGAATAAGTCACCTCACCCGTCTTGCTGTCAGTATAATCGGCGAAGTTCCACTTATCCAGCGCCTCACGGGATGCCGGAATGTACAGCAAGTTGTTTGAGCCGTAATCGCCTACAATGTTCCCGGTGAATGTATAGGAATAACGGGCGGCGGAATATCCTCCGGCATAGCCCATGTTCATACCCTCATAAATCAAAGACAAGGAGGAAGCGAAATTCTTGGCGTATTTAATACGGTAAGCGGCGGAAGCCAGCACACGGTTGGGCGATACATACGTACCATAGCCGGTCTCCGTGTCATTGTTTCCGTTGACAGAGTAACGGTTGTTGTAATAAGCCGAGTTCACCTGGTCGCCGATGCCGTCGCCATACGACTTGGCATAAGAACGGGTGTAGGAAGCGGAAAGATGCAGGCCGAAATCAAATGTCTTGGCCAGTGAGGCGGTGAGTGAGTAATAATAAGCGCTGTTTCCCGCATTGGTGATATAATAAGCGTCCGTCTTGTTCGAATTGGAGTACTCAAACATTCTGCGGACATCACCCGGAGCTATCTCCTGCTCTCCTTTAAACTTACGTCCCAGGTTGGTCACAGTAGCCGGATTGAACTCTTTGCTGAAAATACCTTCCAACGTAAAGTCAATATCTCCGGGAAGTTTTGCATCCAAAGCCAGTGAAGACTTCCAGGTGGCGTTCATCTTCAGGTCGCGGTCAATGATGGTGGCTCCGGAAGGTGCGGCGGGATCAGTAGCTGCCGGAAGGTTCAGGTTAGGATCTTTCAACATATCGGCCACGCTGGTGTGGAAGCCCGGCTGTCCGTACTTGGCATCCTTCTGCTCGTTATAATAATAGGTGCTTTGTCCGCAATTGGCATTACCTACTGCCGAAACCAGCCATACGAACGGCAGACGGCCGATGAAGTAACCGCTACCGCCGCGCAATACATACTTACGCTCGCCTGTAAGGTCCCAGTTGAAACCGATACGGGGGGAGGCGGTCAGCTGGTAGGATGAAGGCAGCTGGTCTGTGGCGTAATGATATCCGTCAAAGTCAATCTGTGCGAAATTTTTATTATAGTTGTTCTTCAGCTCCGGATAAATGGGCAGTTCGAAACGCACCCCGGCAGTCAGTCTGAAGTTGTCCGTGATATTCATCTGGTCCTGCAGATAGAAAGAAAGCTGCTGGTACTTCATGTTCGCCAGGAACTGGGAACCGTCCCCGGTGTTGGAATACGTGATACCGAAGGCAGCCGGAGCTCTGTTGTTCACAAAATCATCCCAGGAGGAATAGACATAATAACCGCTTCCCGCCTGCATGAATCCGTTCACTGCCTTATTGGACTCAAACTGGATACCGCCCATAAAGTTATGGATACCGCTGGAGAAATTGAACTCATCGGTAATGACAAAAGTCTTCACCTGGCGCAAGTTCCCTTCTGTAAAGGGGTCCGGACCGAATGAGGTGTACAGCGAGCCTTGGTCAAGGATGTCCACCGTAGAGAATGTTCCCCCTTCGTATGTACGCGGTTCATTCTGATAAGAATAAGTGAAACGCAGGGCGTTATTGATAGCCCCCCACTTTGAGTTCCATTCGGAAGCGATGGAGGTGAAGTTCTGTTCCTGCATATAGCGTGAGCTTTCAAAGTACAGACCGGTGTTTGATGTACGTCCCGAACTGCTCTTGCCCGCGCTGCCGTCTACTCCGCCCGGATAAATGATTGAATCTTTAAACGGGGTGGTGGAAGAGGAAGGGCTGGAGGAATACTTGGAATGGGTATGGGTGAAACGGAAATTAATCTTGTTGTTGTTGTTGATGTTCCAGTCCAGACGGCCCATGATCTTGTAAGAAGGGGTTTCCAGAGAATATCCCTGATAACGTCCCGGATTATAGTTGTATTTTTCCGACAGGTATTGGCTGATGTTGTTCATCCCTACGAAGGTACGGTCGCCTACCGTTGTGGTGTTCTCGAACGGACGGTGCACAATGCCGTTGGTGCTCCATTCGTCATTGGCGCCGCTACGCGCTATGCCCGACGGGCCTGCCTGCACATTATCCTGATATTCGCCGTTCACGAAGAAGAACAATTTGTTTTTAATGATCGCACCTCCCAGAGAAGCTCCGTAGGTGGTGCTGTGGTCACGGTTGCGGGTCAGTTCATAGTCCTCTACCTTGTTTCCGGTGAGGTGGGTATTGGAAGTGTACATATAGGCTGTACCTTTGAACTCATTCGTACCACTCTTTGTCACGGCGTTGATGGCACCTCCTGTAAATCCGCTCTGACGGACATCAAAGGGGGTGGTGGAAACGGAAATCTGTTCCAAAGCATCCAGAGAGATAGGCGAACCGCCTGCCGGCAAGTTCGAGCCGATACCGAAGGCATTGTTGAAAGCGGCTCCGTCCACAGTGACATAAGACTGGCGGTAGTTACCTCCACCCACTGAGAAACCGCTACCGATATTGGCTCCCTGAGGGGTCAGACGCATGATATCGTTCATGCTGCGGCTCACTGTAGGCACTTCCGACATTCTGGCCGCATCGACATTGGTTACCGCTCCGGCGCGGTCTGATTTCATGTTGCTGCTTTTGGAAGCGGTAATCACCACTTCATCCAATAATTCGGTAGATTCCTTCAAGTTCGCATCCAATACGTAATTCTCTCCCAACTGGAGGTTGATGCTCTTGTAAACCACTGATTGATAACCTACATAAGAAACTTCTACTTTGTAAGGGCCGCCGGCACGCATGCCCTGGATGGAATAACGGCCGTCCACATTGGTAATGGCCCCATAATGGGTGCCGGACGGTTCGTGAATAGCCTGAATCGTTGCGCCGATAATGGCTTCATTGCTTTGATCAACCACCTTACCACTCATTGACGAAGTGGTGACCTGGGCGTTAACAGCAGCAGCGATTACCAACATAACCACCGCAAAAAAAGATCGCATTCTTTTTACCATAAACTTTTTAATTAATTAATATTATAATTAATGTCTTAAAAGACGTTGCAAAGATAGCTAATAGAAACGATATACAAGCTACAAATCGGTTACAATTTACAGTGACTGGTCTGGTTTCTTCCGCTATCCGCGCCCCAGAGAGAGTACACAACCCAAGAGGGTTCAAAACTTAATTAGAGGTTTTGATTTGAAACTTGAACCTCCTTAAAGGCAAAAAAAAGAGTCGTATCATTACTCAAAACGGAGCTTGATACGACTCTTTCAGGTCTTGTAATTACAATCTGTTACTTTTCGGAATGGTCATTTTAGTTTGGACCTTATCAGAACAGGGAAGCCCCCATCAGTCTTCCATCAGCTTGCGGTAGCGCACCCGTTTCGGCTCCTCATTGCCCAGACGCTTCATCTTGTTCTCTTCGTATTCCGAATAAGATCCTTCAAAGAAGAATACCTCGCTGTTTCCTTCGAAAGCCAGGATATGGGTACAGATACGGTCCAGGAACCAACGGTCGTGGCTGATCACCACCGCACAACCTGCAAAATCGTCCAGACCTTCCTCCAGCGCGCGCAGCGTGTTCACGTCAATATCATTGGTAGGCTCGTCCAGCAGCAGCACGTTGCCTTCTTCCTTCAGCGCCATAGCCAGATGCAGGCGGTTGCGCTCACCACCCGAAAGCATTCCGCAAAGTTTCTCCTGATCGGCTCCCGAGAAATTGAAACGGCTGAGGTAAGCACGCGCGTTGATATCCCTGTTGCCCAGACGGATCAGCTCGTTTCCACCGCTGATTACCTGATAAACAGATTTTTCCGGGTCAATATCCTTATGCTGCTGGTCTACGTATGCCAGTTTCACGGTCTCTCCTACCTCGAAAGTACCTTTATCTACGGTTTCCAGTCCCATAATCAAGCGGAACAAAGTAGTCTTACCGGCGCCGTTAGGACCGATTACGCCGACAATGCCGTTAGGGGGCAGCATGAAATTCAGGTTATCGAACAACAGCTTGTCACCGTAAGCTTTCGCCACTCCTTTGGCCTCAATCACCTTGTTGCCCAGACGGGGACCGTTCGGAATAAAGATTTCCAGTTTCTCTTCCTTTTCCTTCACATCCTCGTTCAGCAGCTTGTCATAGGAGTTCAGACGGGCCTTTCCTTTCGCCTGACGGGCTTTGGGAGCCATGCGCACCCAGTCCAGCTCGCGTTCCAAGGTCTTGCGGCGTTTGCTTGCCACTTTCTCTTCCATCTCCATACGTTTGGTCTTCTGTTCCAGCCAGCTGGAGTAATTTCCCTTCCAGGGGATTCCTTCGCCACGGTCCAGTTCCAGAATCCATCCGGCTACGTGGTCCAGGAAGTAACGGTCGTGGGTTACGGCAATCACCGTACCTTCATATTGCTGCAAATGCTGTTCCAGCCAGTCGATACTTTCCGCGTCCAAGTGGTTGGTAGGCTCGTCCAGCAACAGGATATCCGGCTTCTGCAACAGCAGGCGGCACAAGGCCACACGGCGGCGCTCACCTCCCGAGAGGTTCTTCACCGGCTGGTCTTCGGGCGGACAGCGCAACGCATCCATGGCGCGTTCCAGTTTGCTGTCCAGATTCCATGCGTCCGTAGCGTCAATGATGTCCTGCAACTCAGCCTGACGGGCAAAGAGTGCATCCATCTTCTCTGGGTCCTCATAGTATTCGGGAAGCCCGAACTTGTTGTTTATTTCTTCGTATTCCGCCAAAGTGTCCACAATGCTCTGCACACCTTCCATCACTACCTCTTTCACTGTCTTTTCATTATCCAGATGCGGTTCCTGTGCCAGATAGCCTACAGAGTAGCCCGGCGAGAACACCACTTCTCCCTGATAACTTTTCTCCAGTCCGGCGATGATTTTCATCAGCGTTGACTTACCTGAACCGTTCAGACCGATGATACCGATCTTAGCACCGTAAAAAAAGGATAGGTAGATGTCTTTCAATACCTGTTTGTTCGCCTGGAAGGCTTTGCTTACGCCTACCATCGAAAAGATAATCTTTTTGTCGTCTGCCATATTCTTTATATTATTAATTTATTTAAGTTGCTATATTTTTACTCCGACAGCTGGATAAACCAACATTTGAAATCATCATCCTACTGTTTTTCCTCCATTTTTCTGTAATACCACGGATGTGTAAAGAACTCATACATCAGCAAAAGAGTGACACAGATACCGATACATATCCAATAAATAGTATCAGGATGACTTTCGGTCCACATATTCTCAAACAGAAAACCACTCAGCATACCTACTTCCCACATCAGCTGATAAGTATTGTTTCCCGTACCCCGTTCGCAATGCATCGGCAGACTAATCATCTTTATAAAAAACCGTGACACGGTAGTACCGATCCCCGTGCCCAGCAATACACCGGCTATATAACTGTTCATCAAGCTGTTGGAAAAAGCAAGCAACAACAGTCCGCCTATCATCGCGGCCTGCCCCAGCTCCACCTCCGAACGGCCGGAAGCATAGGAAAGCACATAACGCAAAAGCAACAGGGAGATGATAAAACCGATCAGGATGCAAATGTAAAACAACTCATTGTAAATGTGTGCTATCAAAATGCCGAAAACAGCGGAAAGCATCATCATATTCAGTGCCGGCCACAGAGTACGAGGCAACAGAAAACGGTCCAACGAGAACCATGAGGTGCGCAGCGGAGCACGGAAAGGGACATCCACCGCCAGAATCAGAAGCAAAGCCAGTGTGCCCAAAGCGACACAGGTATAAACAACATGGTGAAAATTCCAGTAAGGATAAATGTAAATTCCCAACGCAAGACCTGCCACCATTCCCAAACGCCCCACCCACGAAAAGGCGATATTCGCATCCGTGCGGCGGCGTGAGGCGGTGACGTCAATCACCAGCGTGCTACCCGTAGTCATGGTAATGACACTGAACAGCCCCCCCTGGACAGCCCGGACCAAGGCTATGAACCCTACAGTCGCAACGTATGGATACAGCAGGCTGGACGCCACGAACAGAAGCATCGCGACCAGACAAACACTTTTACGCTTGAACGTATCGATAAGATAGCTGTTGAACGCTCCCGGAAGAAACATGGCCAGTCCGAAAACAGCCACAGCTGCTCCTGCTTCCGCATAGCTGCAATACCAGTGCCGCACCATCCATAAAGGCAGTGCGGGAAGCATCATGTATAGCGAGGCATAAAGCAAAAAGTTCGAAAGGGATAGCAGCACCATATTCCCGGTCCACAGTTTTGCTTTCTCATACGGAAAGAAGAAGTCATCATACATATCAGCAGAAACTTTGTTAATATTGTTCGTCTTCGTTAGGGAAATCACCTTTTTTCACATCATCCACGTATTGCTGTATGGCTCCTGTCATAACAGTATGCAAATCGGCATAACGACGGAGGAAACGGGGACTGAAACCGTTGGTCATACCCAGCATGTCGGATACAACCAGCACCTGTCCGTCCACAGCGCCTCCGGCTCCGATGCCGATAACGGGGATAGTCAGTTCCTTGGCCACACGTTCCGCCAATGATGCGGGGATTTTTTCGAGCACCAACGCAAAACATCCCGCCTCTTCCAGCAGATGCGCGTCACTCAGCAGCTTTTCGGCCTCTTCCTCGTCCTTGGCACGTACAGTATAAGTTCCGTATTTATTGATAGACTGCGGCATCAGTCCCAAATGTCCCATGATGGGAATACCCGCAGCGATGATTTTCTTTACCGCATCAATGATTTCTACGCCACCTTCCAGCTTCAATGCATCGGCATGTGTGATCTTCATCACTTTGATCGCATTGGTCACCGCTTCGTACTCGGAAGTCTGGTAAGTACCGAAAGGCAAATCGACCACAACGAGCGCGCGTTTCACTCCACGAACCACGGATTTCCCGTGATAAATCATCTGGTCAAGGGTGATGGGAAGTGTGGTCACATTCCCCGCCATGACATTCGAAGCGGAGTCTCCTACCAGTATGACGTCGATGCCTGCGCCGTCTACAATCTGCGCTGTCGTGTAATCATACGAAGTAAGCATAGAAATCTTCTCGCCTCTCTGCTTCATTTCCACCAAACGGTGTGTCGTTACTTTGCGTGTATCGCCTGAAATATATCCTGCCATATTTACTTTAATTTATAAAAAACGGCTGCAAAGGTAGATGTTTTAGTTGACATTACCTCATTATATCCTTCATTTTTTCGAAACTAAATCCATTAAAGTCCTGAATAACAGCCTTTGCCTTATCGCGTATCTGCTCTTCAGGGTTGGTAGTAGCCAATCCTATCACGGTCATTCCTGCACGATTTCCTGCCTCAAGCCCGTGAAATGAATCCTCGAAAACCACACAGTTCTCGGGCACGGTATCAAAGACAGTGGCTCCTAATAAGAAACATTCGGGGTCTGGTTTGGAACGAGTGAACATTTCGGCTGTGAGGATACGGTCCACACTTTGTTTCAGTTCCGGATGTGCTTTATATGCGTTGTTCATCTTCATTTCATTTGAGCTTGTGACTATCGCTATCTTTACCCCGTTGGCTCTCAGCTCCTTCATAAAGCCCTCTACGCCCGGGATATAATTAAATAACATATTTTCTTCAAATTTGTTCAAATCTTCTGTAATTTCACGCTGAACGTCTTCCATTCCAGCGAAATATTTGTTATAAATTTGTGTCAAAGTCTGCCCTTTTATCATCCGGCCGAACTCGGGTATCTCAGGATGGTATTTCCGTCCTTGTTCATTCCAGAATATACTATACTGAGGTTCCGTATCTACCACCACCCCGTCAAAATCGAATAAAGCTGCAATGCTTTTTGTTGAATTCATATTACTTTTAGTTTGATTTAACGCCGCAAAGGTCTGAATAATCCTCCATATTCCTAACTTTGCAAAGCTTAAAAATAATAAAAACGCGAATGAAAGAAAACAACCCGCACATACTGGGTACAGAAAAGGTAGGAAAGCTGCTTTTAGAGTACTCTATCCCTGCTATCATCGGAATGACACTGACGTCACTGTATAATATTATTGATAGCGTATTTATCGGGCACGGTGTGGGCGCCATGGCCATATCGGGCTTGGCTATTTCTTTTCCGCTGATGAACCTGCTGGTGGCGTTCTGTACACTGGTCGGGGTGGGTGGCGCTACCATTTCTTCTATCCGCCTGGGGCAGAAGGATACGGACGGCGCCGAGAAGGTGCTGGGAAACGTAACGGTGCTCTGTGTGATAAATTCTATTTTCTACGGAGGCATCACCTTGCTGTTTCTAGACCAGATTCTGTTCTTCTTCGGGGCAAGCCATGACACGTTGCCATACGCCCGCGACTTTATGCAGATTATATTAATAGGAAGTCCTGTCACCTATGTAATGATCGGGCTGAACAATATCATGCGTGCCACCGGTTATCCCCGAAAAGCGATGCTGTCCTCCATGCTGACAGTGGGGTGCAACATCATTTTGGCTCCTGTCTTTATATTCTGGCTCGGCTGGGGAATCCGCGGAGCAGCCACGGCAACCATCCTTTCACAGTTTGCCGGCATGATATGGGTGCTGAGTCATTTCATGCAGGAAAAAAGTTATATCCGTTTCAAGAAAGGGATATTCAAATTAAGGAAACGGATCGTAGAGAATATTTTCAGTATCGGCATGTCGCCGTTCCTGATGAATGTCTGCGCTTCGGCCATTGTCATTATATTCAACAAGAGCCTGCTGCTCTACGGGGGCGATCTGGCTATCGGAGCATACGGCATATTAAACCGTCTGCTGATGTTGTTTGTAATGGTTATCATGGGACTGACTATGGGGATGCAACCGATTGTGGGCTATAATCATGGGGCACACAAATTCGGCCGGGTGAAGCAGACGTTGAAATATTGCATGATTGCAGGGGGGTGCATCACTTCGCTGGGATTTGTTTTCAGCGAACTTTTCCCTAATTTGGTTGTTAATATGTTTACAGACGATAAAGAACTTACAGCATTGGCACGCACTGGGTTGCAAATCGGAGTCCTGATGTTTCCTTTCGTGGGAATACAAATTGTGATTTCCAGTTTCTTCCAATCTATCGGGAAAGCGAAAATTTCTATCTTCCTCTCCTTGTCCCGCCAACTGTTGTATTTATTGCCCTGCCTGCTGTTGCTGCCTCATTGGTGGGGACTGAACGGCATTTGGCTCAGTATGCCTGTATCCGATCTTTTAGCATTTATCACAGCCTGCCTGATGCTGGCACATCATATTAAAAAATTAAACAAGATCACAGAAGTATGATATTTAATGCAGAAAACATTCTCTTGATAGGTTCTATCCTATTGTTCGTAAGTATTGTAGTGAGCAAGACCGGCTACCGGTTCGGAATCCCTACGTTACTTGTTTTTTTATTGGTCGGCATGCTGTTCGGAAGCGACGGCCTGGGACTCCAATTCCATGATGCGGGCGAGGCACAGTTCATCGGCATGATGGCCCTTAGCATCATTCTGTTCTCAGGGGGTATGGATACCAAATATTCGGATATCAAGCCTGTATTGCCACAAGGCATACTGCTTTCCACCTTCGGGGTGTTGCTTACTACTATTTTCACCGGATTCTTTATTTATTGGATTTCCGGGTTCTCGAATGTCAGCATTACCATGTCCCTGATGACGGCCATGTTGCTGGCGGCTACCATGTCCTCTACGGACTCTGCTTCCGTGTTCAATATCCTGCGCTCGCAAAGCATGAACCTGAAACATAACCTCCGCCCGATGCTGGAACTGGAAAGCGGAAGTAATGACCCTATGGCGTATATGCTCACCATCGTCCTGATACAATTCATCACATCGGCAGGCATGGGGGCAGACGATATTCTGATTTCATTCCTGATTCAGTTTGCTGTGGGTGGCGCCTCAGGATTCCTGCTGGGAAAACTGGCGGTAGTAATCATCAACAAGATTGACTTGAAGAACCAGTCGCTCTATCCTATCTTGCTGCTGAGCTTTATTTTCTTCACATTCACCATGACCGACCTGTGTAAAGGAAACGGCTATCTGGCTGTCTATATAGCAGGAATGATGGTGGGTAACGCACGCATTGTAAACCGTAAGGAGATCGCTACTTTTATGAACGGCATGACCTGGCTCTTCCAAATTATCATGTTCCTGAGCCTGGGATTGCTGGTGAATCCCCATGAAATGTTGTCCATCGCCATACCGGCAACCTTGATCGGCATTTTCATGATTGTACTCGCCCGCCCGCTCAGTGTCCTGCTCTGTCTTCTTCCCTTTAAAAAGATGAACATCAGCTCACGGCTGTTTATTTCCTGGGTGGGATTACGCGGAGCAGTACCTATCATATTCGCCACTTATCCGGTAGTGGCTGATGTGCCGGGATCTACCCAGATTTTCAATATCGTATTTTTCATTACCATATTGTCTTTAGTGGTTCAAGGAACGACCATTTCATGGATGGCCAAATTACTCCATCTGGATACACCACTGGAAAAAACAGGAAATGATTTCGGAGTAGAGATACCGGAGGAAATCAATACAGACCTCCGCGATATCGTACTGACGGAGGAAATGCTGGCAAAGGGAGACAGGCTGATGGATATGAATCTGCCTAAAGGTATGCTGGTATAAGCCGCAAAACAAAATGTTCCACTTTTGCAAAACATTTTGTTCCAAAATC
>ENA-UAON01000632-UAON01000632.1-human-gut-metagenome-genome-assembly--contig:-NODE-632-length-13061-cov-4.560434_pt1 | contig 13061 bp, 8 predicted proteins | sample MGYA00243469_ERZ654557 | MGnify/ENA primary metagenome ERZ654557 (study PRJEB26926, sample SAMN06164571) | human gut metagenome | biome: ENVO:00009003; feature: ENVO:2100002; material: ENVO:00002003...
AAATGTTGTATATTACATACATTCATATTATAACGCATATTTCGCCATTTTGCAATAGTATTTTATGATTTTTAATATTTTTTTCTCATTCTGCGGCTATTATCACGCTGCTGAGAGGTGCAAGTCTGAGTGGCAGCCTGTAGTTGGTGGTATACAGACCGCTGTTTATGCAGTTAGAACCGCTGTAGATATCACGGTCAGAATTGAGCAGCTCTTTATATGCACCGTTCTGCTCAACAGAAAGGCTGTAATTCTGATAGCTGCCTGAGAAATTGAATACCATATAAAGGGTCTTTCCCGACGGGTCACTTCTGCGGAAAGCATAAATGCTCTGATTTTTGTTGTCAGCGTCTATCCAGCGGAACGACGTGGAGTTATAATCAGACTTATAAAGTGCCGGTTGTTCAAGATAAAGCTTGTGCAGTGCCTTGACATATTCATGCAGTGAATCATGTATAGGATATGTGAGCAGATTCCAGCCCAGTTCTTTTTCATCACGCCATTCAAGATACTCGCCAAGTTCGTTGCCCATGAAGTTCAGCTTTTTGCCTGGGTGGGTGAACTGGAAGGTATACAGCGTTCTTATGGTAGCAAACTGCTCCTGCTGGCTGCCGAACACCTTGTCCACCATAGTTTTCTTGCCATGCACGACTTCATCATGAGAATACGGCAGTATGAACAGATCATTGTAGAAATAGCTCATGGAGAAAGTCATTTTATTGTGATGATTTCTGCGTTCATATGGCGGAGTCTTTATATAATCAATGGTATCGTTCATAAAACCAAGGTCCCACTTATAGTCAAAGCCAAGTCCGCCGAACTCTACAGGGGCAGTGACCTTTGTGTAGTTTGTGGAATCCTCTGCAAAGAGCATAACGTCAGGGTGCATCTTCTGAATGGTGTAGTTTGTGTTCTTCAAGAACCATATACCGCTGTCGTTCACAGCGTCGTCAGTGTGACCATGACGGTAGATAAGGTTCGCAACTGCGTCATATCTCAGTCCGTCAACGTGATATTTCTCTATCCAGAAATTCACCGATGATTTCACAAAGCTGAGCACATGAGGTTTTGAGTAATCAAAAAGTGCAGTGCCCCACTCGGAATATCTGTCATATTCATTGTCGCTTTCAAACAGGAAACCGCCGTCATAAATGTGCAGTGCATAAAAGTCACGGACAAAGTGCACAGGTACAAAATCCAGTATAACGCCTATGCCCTCTTCATGGCAGGCGTCAATGAACTTCATAAGTCCCCTAGGGTCGCCGTAGCGGCTTGTCGCTGAAAAATAGCCTGACACCTGATAACCCCACGAGCCGTCAAAAGGATACTCAGTCAGCGGCAAAAGCTCTATGTGTGTGTAGCCCATTTCTTTTACATAAGGAATAAGCAGGTCTATCATCTCTTCATATGTATAAAAACGCTCAGTTTCTTCCTTGCCCTCTTTTATACGCCAAGAACCAAAGTGCACCTCATAGATGTTCATAGGCTTTTCATAGCACTTGTCACGCTTTGAAAGCCATTCATCATCATTCCAGCTGTAGCTGTCGATATCATACACCACCGACGCATTTTGCGGTCTTACCTCGCTGTATACCGCAAAAGGGTCTGAGCGGTAATGCTTTTCAAGAGTAGGCGTTGTGATGACATACTGATAGATGTCGCCCTCTTTTGCAGCACAGACCGTTGTCCAAACTCCACGCTGGTCACGCTCCATAGGAAGTATATCACCGTTGAGACAAAGCTCCACGTTTCTCGCATGAGGTGCATATGTGGAGAACCTTATCCCCTTATCCGTTTTCACCGCACCAAGAGCCTCATACGCCCTACAGCTCTGACCATTTATAAATTCTGTGATGATGTCATTTTTCATGCCGTTTCCCCCTGTGAAAAAAATATGATAATGATAATGATAAAATATTTATAAAAAGTTATTGAATTTTCATAAATATATGTTATAATAGAGTTTGGTGCAAATTGTCTGCTTTTTTGACACAAACGTGTCTTAGTCTGATTTTTCTTCAAAAAAGCACTTTTGTCGCTATGAATTTGAAAGGAATGTAGTTAAATGTCAAGCTCTGCAATAACCAAAAGTGCATTGTGTGATTCACTAAAAAAACTCTGCGAGCAAAAACCCTTTGATAAAATATCCATATCCGATATAACAGGCGAGTGCGGCCTTAACCGCCAGTCTTTTTATTACCATTTTCAGGATAAATATGAACTTCTGAGCTATATCTATCTTCACGAGCTTTTTGCCGACATCACAAAAGGCGTAAACTATGACAACTGGTATGAGCGTCTTGAAGGATTTCTCGTAAATATGCTTAAAGACAAGCGTTTTTATTCAAACACGCTCAAAAGCAACGAAAAGATATTCGAGCATTATCTGTTCAGAAGCATGCACAAGCTGTTCATCAGGTTCTTTTATCATGCTGTCGCCATAACCCGAAAGCGTTCAGACAAGGCTAAGTTCTTTGCGGATTTCTATTCTCACGGCTACTGCGGAATAATAATCGACTGGGCAACAGGCGGAATGAAAGAAACTCCACATGACGTAATGCTCAAAATGCGAGAACTTGCATACGAAAACGTTACCATTGGTGAAGGATTCAGACAGAATCTTTGACAAAAGTCACACAATTATTCTTTTATTTTATCATATTCTGTGTCATAAGTGAATAGACAAACCTAAACATACGACAAAAAAAGCGACAGAATTAAATTTCTGTCGCTTTTATTTTTTTACTTAGCAGCCTTAGCCTTTCGTCGGTCAATGAAAACGCTTGCGGCAAAAATGAGCAAGCCTGCTGCCGAAAGCACTATGCCCTCGTGGAGCAATGGTGCAGTAAAGGTTATCTTTATTCTGTGACTTCCCTTTGGTATCTTGAAACCTAAAAAGGCTGTATCAGTTTTTTCACACTCTGCCTCTTTGCCGTCTATCTCAGCGGAAAAGCCATTGGCATATGGTATAGAAACGGTGAAATAGCCGTCATTTTTAACGTCTATAGTGCCGTTTATCACATCGCCGTGTGATGTTTTCTTGTCTATGATAAACGGGTCAACGTCACGCACAAGACTGTCTTTGTCGATAGTATAACAGCGAACGTTCGTTATCTCATACTTGCCGGCAGAAAATCCCACGGTCACATAATCCGTGCTGTAGCCCTGACCGGTGGTGATAACATATTCAAAACGTCTGTTATTGTTGTAATACTTCCAGTCAGGGGCGGTAAGCTTGTTTTTATTGCCGTTTATAGACACCCATGCGTCCTTGCCGCCGCCCTTGATATCGTTGTTCACATTGAATGACACAAACATTATCTTGTCATTTGTCAGCGTTTCGGGCAGCTGTATTTTCTGAGTTATGGTTTTCTCTGAATCCACAGTGTATTTTCCCCATTCACGCTTTATCTGCTCACATTCGGTGAAGTTCAGCGAACGCACCTTTTCGATATCTGATGTGAAAGTTTTTTCAGTTTTGTCCTCAATTATGATGTTGTTGAACAATGCCTCCACAGAGTATGGATAATTCAGAGAATTATACTCTTCCCTGCCGATCAAATTATCGGTAGCATATCCAAAAGGCAGAACGTCTTTGTTTTCATAAAGGGAAAGATCTCCGCTCTCCTTTATCTTCTTATATCCTGACACAGCTTTCGTGCGGTCGTCAGTGATAAGATATCTGTTTGAAAAATACATATCTGCAATAAGACTTCTTGTCTGCGTGGTAAGCGAAGTGTTGCGGTATGAATTTTCGTTGTATATCTCGCTGTAATAAAACCTGTTGTAATCCTTGTTGTGCAGAGATGAATATATCGACATGGTGTAATAATCGGCGTTATATATCATGTTCACCGTGTTTACCTCGTCAACACAGTTTGAAGTTCTGGATATCTCTTCCTGCGAACCCACATAGTCTGCCAGAGCGTTCATGTCGCTGCTGTTGTCATATTCAAGGTCGGTCAGCGGCACAAGCTTGTCTGTGAAATTTGTATACACCGTTGACACCACAAGACAAAGGGACATACCGATATTGAGTATGAACTCCTTCTTACACCGTCTGTATACGAACAGGCTCGACATAAGCACCACAAAGTCAGCGATAATATAAAACTCCACTTTTTTGGTGGTCTTGAACCAGAAAACTCCTGCCAGTGCCACCACAAGCGTTATCACCGAAAGCTGCTTTAGCTTGAGCTTTCCTCTTATTATATCAAAATAAGTGTGACCGAAAAGCAGCATACCAAGAGGCAGGAACGGTATAAGCACCTTAGGGTCAACATAGAGCGTGCCGTTGAGCATATAAACTATTATCGGACAGGTGGCAATGACCACCATGACGATGCCGAGAAATCTTCTGTAACGCTGCTTTGAGAACACAGCCGACACTATGCTCAGCACCGTGAAAAGACAAAGTCCCATTGAATAGTGATAATAAAGCAGAAATTTCAGGTTCACACCAGGAATGAACGACTTGAAATCAACATGGCTGTTGCCTGCCTCTCTGCCTGAGAGCATACAATGCAAAGTCGGCAGGATAAGCACACACGCCATTACTGCGGCAAGGATAAGCCTGAAAGCAAATGCTATGCCGTCCTTGCAGAACTGCTTTAAAGTAGGCTTTTCGTTTATTTTCAGCCAGCGGTAAACTCCATACACAGCCATTGCGGCAAGACCTGACACCGCAAAGAAATAGCTTGTCATGAGCATCAAAAACGCCCAAAGCGTCACCATGTATTTCCTTTTGCTCTCAAAATAATCCTCTATCGCCATAAAGCCCAGCAGCAGAAAAGGCATATAGTTCACAAACATTATGTGCCTGTGGCTGTGGAAAATAAGCGGTGCGGAAAAAAGGAACACAAAACTCAGTGCAAAAGCGGTGTTGTCGGTAAACTTCTGCCTCATCCATATATAAAATATCCACAGGCTCGCTATTATCCCGAGAATGGACACTATCTGTATATAGGTGGACATTTTCACAAACGGCAGAAGATAAGAAAACAGTATTATAGGCGAATAAAGCCCATAATAGGACAGATTGTAGATGTTCTCTCCGCAGCCTATGTTAGGGGCAAAGGAGGGAAAAAAGTCCCATGTTTTGTAAAAAAGTTTTCTGAAATAATCAGGTATCGCATAATGCTGACCGCCCCAGTCAAGCTCTGAACCGTAGGCATACTTGAACCTTGTCAACGCAAGCACAAAGAGAAGATATATACCCGTGAGCACACAGAGATGTATTATATTTTTCTTAGTGAGTTTCATTCACAGCCACTCCCAATTCAGTCGCATTATTGTTTTTCATTTCAGGGTGCTCGCTGTATGGCTCATACAGCGTCCAGTTTTCATAATAAGCCATGTGCCAAAGCTTATCTACAGTCTTTTTCTGTGAAGTATACATATCCGCAAGCTTTTTCTTGAACTCATATCTTTCCTTTGATATCTTAGGCAGTGAACCGCCCACTATCTCGATACGGGTGGCCTTGTAATACTTGCCAAAGCAGTAAAGATCGCACTTGATGTTGTTCTTGTCATATATCTCTGTAACATAGTTGTGCACGTTCACATGGTGGATATGACCATATTCGCCCTTCTGATTGTGCACCGCAATAAGTTTCCAGTCTTTGCAGGTCATTATCTTCTCAAGGTCAGATTCGATACCGTCTTTCACCAAAGCCCAGTCGTCACGCTTTCCCCTTACCTTGTCAGGATATTCAAGCATTATGCACTCGTTGCCGGAGGCTGCGACCACATCTCTGAACTCCTTTGAACGCACCTCGTTCCTGCCGTTTGTGACGCACACCACAAGATATCCCTTATCATAAAGATGTCCGCCGCCCCAGAGAACTTCGTCGTCAGGGTGTGCAACTATCATAAGCTTATCAGCCTTTGAAGATGACGCCAGCTGCAACTGTATCGCAGATATCGGTGCAACATCATAAGCCTGATTTATGGTATCTCTTATGTGTCTTTCATATCCCACAAACCACAGTGCTGCGATAAAAAGGATAATGACAAAAATTATAGCTGCCTCTTTCAGATGCCGTCTTGTAAATCTGAGCATAAAAATGCCCGCACCCTTACAGTATCCCTACTGCGAGATACGGGCGTTCACCTCTTTCTTTGTTACTTGTTGTTCACATAGTCTATAAATCTTTCAAATGCAGCTTTTCCGTCTTTGTTTCTCTTATAAACGCCTGCATGTTCAAGCACCTTTGCGAACACGATGCCTATTTCTTTCTGCAAGACGTCGTGAACGTTCTCTGCTGTGATATTGTTTCTCTTTGATATCTCCTCAGCCCAGTCAGCGTGTTTTTCTATCATCTCGTCACGGCGTACTCCTTCAGTGCCCTCTGTAACCAGCACCTGAGCAAGTCTTTCCATTTCGCCTTTAAGTCTTGACGGCAGCACCGCAAGACCCATTACCTCGATAAGACCGATGTTTTCTTTCTTTATGTGGTGCAGCTCCTGATGCGGGTGATAAACGCCGAGAGGATACTCCTCAGTTGTGATGTTGTTTCTAAGCACAAGGTCAAGCTCATATCTGCCGTTTCTCATTCTTGCGATAGGTGTGATAGTGTTGTGCGGCTCACCCTTTGTTTCAGCGTATATGAATGCCGCCTCGTCAGTGTAGCCTCTCCATGCGGTGAGTATCTTGTCTGCAAGGTCAACAAGAGCGTTTTTGTCCTCGCTGTTTATTCTGATAACGGACATAGGCCATTTTACGATGCCAGCGTCAACATTCTCAAAGCCCTTAAAAACTATCTTCTCCTCAACAGGAGCTTTTTCCATGGCAAATGTATAATGACCGCCCTGAAAATGCTCATGTGAGAGTATCGAACCGCCGACTATCGGCAGGTCAGCATTTGAACCTATAAAATAATGAGGGAATTGTCCCACGAAATCAAAAAGCTTTTCAAAAGCCGAACGGTCTATGACCATAGGGGTGTGCTTTTTATTAAAAAGGATACAATGCTCGTTGTAATAAACATAAGGCGAATACTGAAGTCCCCAGTCTGTGCCATTTATTTCCAAAGAGATAACACGGTGGTTCTGTCTTGCAGGAGAATTTACTCTTCCTGCATAACCCACGTTCTCATAGCAAAGCAGGCACTTAGGATAACCCGACTGCTTTGCAAGCTTTGCCGCAGCTATCGCCTTAGGGTCTTTTTCAGGCTTGGAAAGATTTATTGTGATATCAAGATCTCCGTACTCAGTAGGAGCTATCCAACGCATATCTTTCTTCACTCTGTATCTTCTTATGTAATCTGAATCCTGTGAAAGCTTGTAGAAATACTCAGTGGCAGCCTCCTGTGACTGATGATCATAAAGTCCCCAGAATTTTTTCTCTACCTCTGACGGTCTTGGTGTAAGAAGTCCCATAAGCTTTGTGTCAAACAGATCTCTGTATACAACAGAATTTTCCGTCAGACCCTTTTCAACAGCGTAGTCAAGCAGCTCTTTGAGAGTGCTCTCAAGGTCAACGTTAGAAAACTCCTCCGCAGGCTCTTGATATTCCTCAAGACCCAGTGCCTCAAGAAGTCTGTTTGTGGCGTAAACTTTGTCAGTTTCCTCTATAAGTCCGCTTTCAAGACCGTATGTTACCAGCTTTTTTATGCTTTCAAATATCATGTTATGATCCCCTTTTGTACAAAAGTATGAGGGGGTCACCCCCTCTGTCGACATAGAGGCAACAGCACACAAGGCACGCCTAGCGGCTTTGCACGCAATCTGCTTGCAGATTTTCCGTTATCTTGCACAGAAACTCCTTAACTAACGCTAGTTAGCCTGCGTCGTTTCTATACAAGCTAACAAAAAATCTGACTACGCATCTTACGCACAATCCTTGTGTGCTGCTGCCTCTATATTATAGCCCATTGATGACCTATTGTCAACCGACAGACAGGCTAATTAAGACACTTTTAAGCATTGGAAAATGGAAATAAGAATATTTTAAGATTCTTTTTGCAGAGGACGCCTGCCCCTACATTCGGTGTTCTATTGTATAATTATGGTCAGTGCAGATATAATGTATTAACAAATTGTTAAATCAGCAATTATCCTATTGACAAAAGTGGCAAGTATAAGTATAATGAAATCAATATGATAAAGGCGTTGACAGGAACAAAAGCAAAGTCCTGACATTTCAGAGAGCCGTTGTTTGGTGCAAAACGGTATGCGGAATTTGTGATAACTCGTCCTAGAGCCTGAACGGTGAAATTTTCATTAGCCGCTCACGGGTTCTCCCGTTACAGAGATACGCATTGATAGATGCGGCTGAGATATGCGGTGTGAGCCGTATATGAATGAGAGTGGTAACACGGCTAAGCTCGTCTCTCCTTACTGGTAGGAGCGGCGATTTTTTTATGCCCTTTTCCACATCACTATCAAAATAATTATCGGCTTTATATTTATAAGGAGGAACTGACATGAAAAACGTAGAAAAGTATGAGAGAGGCTATTATATGCCGCCTGTAAAGTGCATGAAGTGGGCTGAAAAAGAGTATGTTGACCACGCACCGGCATGGTGCTCAGTTGACCTGAGAGACGGAAATCAGGCTCTTATCATTCCTATGAGCCTTGAAGAAAAGTTGGAATTTTTCACAAAGCTCGTTGAGATAGGCTTTAAGGAAATAGAGATAGGTTTCCCTGCTGCCTCTGAAACTGAGTATGAGTTCTGCCGCACACTTATCGAGAAAAATATGATACCTGATGATGTTACCATTCAGGTGCTCACACAGTCAAGAGAGCATATCATAAAGAAAACATTCGAGGCTATCGACGGTGCAAAGAACGCTGTAGTACACCTTTACAACTCAACATCTGTTGCACAGAGAGAGCAGGTGTTCCGCAAGTCAAAGGAAGAGATAATAAAGATAGCTACAGACGGTGCAAAGCTCTGCAACGAGTATAAAAAGCACGCAAAGGGCAATATCGTGTTCGAGTATTCTCCTGAGAGCTTTACAGGCACAGAGCCTGAGTTCGCAAGAGATATCTGCAACGCTGTTATCGACATCTGGCAGCCAACACCTGAAAACAAGGTCATCATCAACCTCCCTGTTACAGTTGAAATGTCAATGCCTCATGTTTATGCTCAGCAGATAGAGTATATGTGTGAAACTCTCCACAACAGAGAGAATGTTATAGTTTCACTCCACCCACATAACGACAGAGGCTGTGCAGTGGCTGACTGTGAAATGGGTCTGCTTGCAGGTGCTGACAGAATAGAGGGTACTTGCTTTGGAAACGGCGAAAGAACAGGTAACGCAGATATCGTTACAGTTGCAATGAATATGTATACTCACGGCGTTGACCCTAAGCTTGACTTCTCTGATATGCCTGCATTGGTAGAGCTTTATGAGAGAGTTACAAGAATGAAGGTATATGACAGAAGTCCATATTCCGGTGCACTTGTATTCGCTGCATTCTCAGGCTCACATCAGGACGCTATCGCAAAGGGCATGAACTGGAGAAAAGAAAAGAACTGCGACAAGTGGACTGTTCCTTATCTGCCTATCGACCCACATGATGTTGGAAGAGAGTATGACGGCGACGTTATTAGAATAAACTCACAGTCAGGCAAGGGCGGAATCGGCTTTATTCTTCAGAACCAGTTCGGCTACGATCTGCCAAAGAAGATGAGAGAGGACTTCGGCTACAAGGTAAAGGCTGTTTCAGACCACAAACACAAAGAGCTTATGCCTGACGAAGTATACAAGATATTCAAGGACGAGTACCTCAACAAGTGCACACTTGTTGATATCCCTGAGGCACACTATGTTCAGAAACAAAATGGCACTATCTGTGCAGCTATCACAGCGTCTGTAAACGGCGTAACAGATGATTACACAGCAGAGGGCAACGGACGTCTTGACGCAGTAGCAAACGCTATCAAGCAGGCACTTAACATTGACTTCACAGTTGAAACATACACAGAGCACGCTCTTGAAAGAAAGTCAACATCTGAGGCTGTATCATACGTTGGAATCTCCTGCGGCGACAAAATGTACTGGGGCGTCGGCAGACATTCAGACATTATCGTATCCTCTATCAAGGGACTTGTTTCTGCTATCAACAATGCTTTTGCTGACAACAAGTAATAAATAAAATTTAAGGGACAGACGAAAGTCTGTCCCTTTTTATCTTAATCAAAAAAACGGGCGACCTTGGGTCGCCCGTTAAACTTTGTTTCGGTAAAAAAATGCAGCCATATAGAATATGACCGCATTTTATATTATTTCTTTTTTCTTCTGAAAAGCCTTTTGAGCCAGCTGAAAAATCCCGTTTTCTCCTTCACAGGCTCGGCAACAGTTTCGACCGCTTTCGGTGCATTTGCATACGCCTCAGCATAAAACCTGCTCTGTGCGTCAACTGCGATATCTCCACGCCGAGCACGGATATATTTTCCGTCAGACTGCATTATCCTTGCCTTAACATTGTCCTGCATTTGCATATCAAATATATCAAGCACACGCTTTTTCACTTCTTCACTGAGCACAGGTGCAGCGACCTCGACACGTCTTGTGGTGTTTCTTGTCATATAATCCGCACTGGATATGTAGACCTTCGTTCTCACTCCCGTGCCGAAAATGTATATCCTTGCGTGTTCAAGATATCGTCCTACTATGGAGCGTATCTGAACATTGTCAGTTACACCCTCCACGCCTGCAACAAGGCAGGATATGCCTCTTATGACAAGCTCCACCTTTACGCCGGCCTGCGAACATTCTATTATCTTGTCTATAAGCACCTTGTCAGTGAGCGAATTGAGCTTTGCGGCAACATAGCCCTCGCCGCCTGCTCTTGCAATGCTTATCTCGTTATCCATAAGCTCCACCACCTTGTTTTGCAGGCAGTGTGGAGCGACCATTAGTGCCTTAGAATTTTCCACAAGTTCGCCCATTGAAAGCGTCCTGAACACCTCGCAGGCGTCCTGAGCAATGTCATTATTTGAGGTCATAAGGCAAAGGTCTGTGTAAAGCCCGGCAGTCTTTTCGTTGTAGTTTCCAGTGCCCACCTGAACGGTGTACTTAACGCTGTCGCCGACTTTTCTTGTGATAAGGCAAAGCTTAGAATGAACTTTGAGTCCCTGTGGACCATACATTACATGACAGCCCGACTCCTCCAACAGCTTTGACCAGCCTATATTGTTTTCCTCGTCAAAACGTGCCCTCAGTTCCACAAGCACAAGCACGTCCTTGCCGTTTTCTGCGGCGTTGCACAAGGCTTTTATCACCTTTGAATTTTTCGCCACACGATACAAAGTCATCTTGATAGATGTAACGCTTTTGTCCTTAGCCGCCTCGTCAAGCAGCCTGATAAAAGGCTTTATGGATTCGTAAGGATAGTGCAGGAAAAGATCCTTCTCATCTATCTGCTCTATCATCGGTCTTGACGGGTCTATCATAGCAGAGGGCTGCGGCTCTTGTTTCGGGAAGAAAAGTTCCTTTCTGTCAGCAGCCTTGTCAAATACAGAGAAAACATAGGACATATCGAGTGGTGTCTTTTCAACGAACACCTGCTTATCTGAAAGCTCCAACCTTGCGAGCAGCTCGTTAAGCACAGTATCGGATACCTGCTTTGAAAGCTGCAATCTCACAGGGCACAGCCTTTTACGCTTGTTTATAAGCTCAGACATATTCTGTCTGAAATCAAGCTCAGAGTCAAAGCCCTCGTCAACGTCTATATCCGCATTTCTTGTGACCCTCATAAGAGCCTTTTCCTCTATTTTATAACCCTCGAAAGCCTTGTCAGCAAAGTGGAGAATAAGCTCCTCCACCAGTATGTAGCTTATGCAGCCTTCGTCGACAGGAAGAAATATCACACGCTGAAATTTCTCGCTGCAACTGACGATGCCTACCGTTACAGCAGATTTTGAGGCAAGCTTTGCGACCGCATAAACGCTTTGGTTCGCAAGAAACGGGAAAGGGTGTCTTTTATCAATGATAAACGCATTAAGGAACGGCTTTACCTCATAGGCATAATAAGCCTCAAGAAATTTTTTATCCTGCTCAGTGAGAGCCTTAATGCTTTTATGTACTATATTTTTAAGCTCCAGTTCCTCGCAGATAGCCTTGTATGTTTTATCCTTTATCGGTATAAGCTCATGCACACGCTCAAATATAGCCACAAGCTGCTCAGAGGGACGCATTTTTGATTTATTGTCCTTATGGTCGTCATCGACCAGTGACGAATCATAGAGCGAACCCACACGCACCCTGAAAAACTCATCAAGATTGCTTGCAAATATCGACTGGAAAAGCAGTCTTTCAAGCAGCGGCGTAGAGCTGTCCTGAGCCTCTTCAAGAACTCTTTCATTAAATTTAAGCCATGATAACTCTCTGTTATCGTAGACCTTGTTCTTCATATACTTACTCCTATCTGTGTTACAGCCTGAAAGCCGCAATTCATACTATATAATTATACAGCCAAACAGGGATAATGTCAATCTGAGCAAGGTAAAAAGCCTGTAAAACCTTTAATCAAGACAAAAAAATCTCCCGCCCGCAGGCAGGAGAGTTCTGTTCATGCATTTATTTCTATATCCGTTTTGTCGGTCAAATACACGCCCACGCCGTTATCCGCTAGCACGCTGCTTTCCTGCGGCAGCACAGGAAGTATAACGAACCAAAACAGCACAAACACCATTATCAGCATCACAGCCACAGCCGAAACAAGTATCACCGCAGCAGAACGCTTTGCTTTCAGCGTTTCACGCACGTCACGAACATTTTTACCCTCAGCCTGAAAGTTCTCTGTGCCATCTTCACAGATACCATTTTCAGACTTATCTTTACATTCAGTACACAGCATATACTTTGATCCTCCATAATCTATTTTTACTTCCGCAAACATTATACCACATTTTATCTTCTTTGTGTTATGCTGACAGCTATAATTTACAAGAATTTAGCTGAATTTTTTGTTAATATGTAAATAGATAAAGCTATATTTCAAAAATATACCTTTGCAAGCTTGAAAAAGCCGTGCGATCATGATATAATAAATAAAAAAACACAGGGGATATTATATGCTCAAAAATAAAAAATTGCTTTGTATATATG
>ENA-UAON01000641-UAON01000641.1-human-gut-metagenome-genome-assembly--contig:-NODE-641-length-12911-cov-4.626400_pt1 | contig 12911 bp, 18 predicted proteins | sample MGYA00243469_ERZ654557 | MGnify/ENA primary metagenome ERZ654557 (study PRJEB26926, sample SAMN06164571) | human gut metagenome | biome: ENVO:00009003; feature: ENVO:2100002; material: ENVO:00002003...
GATGTGTATAAGAGACAGCCCCCGGCGAGGACAGCTTCACCGTGCTGCCGCCCAAGCTGACCACCCTCAAGCTGTATATGCCCCTGACCGCCGACCTCTACGAGCGAAACGAGTACGGTGATTTCGACGACAGCAGTACATTGCTTGAGGGCCGTGAGCTGCGCGGCTACCAGGATCAGATCACGGCGGCACTGGTGAAAAACCGGATGCCAGAGGAAACCGAGCGCGGCATCATGCACTGGTATCATAAGCCTGACAGCATCAACACAAAGGTCCACTCCGCTGTGTTCACGGTAGACAGCCGAGGCGGAGAGCTTTGGGGCGTTGCGGAGTGCCGTGTTGCCGGGGAATTGTCGGACACCGAAATGGATACTTTGAAAGAGTTTATCACCGGACAGGCTTCGGACGGCTGGTGCGAGGGTTTCGAGCAGCGGGAGATCTCCGTGGATGACGGCGGTGAATTGTATGTCCACTTTTGGAATTCGGACGAGTGGAGCATCCAGACGGAGCAGGAGCTTTTCTCCCCCAAGCTCGCAGAGGGGTTGCCGGAGCTGTGCTTCTCCACCCTCCCCGGCACCGGGGAACTTATCTGCATCAAGCGCGGTGAAAGCGGTTACTACCCCAGCAACTGGTCCACGGACGATCCCGCGCATAACCGTGAGATAGCGGACTATAACAACGAGCGGCTTGGGGTGACGCGGGAGCAGCGGCTGGCAATGGAGTGCGGCAGCATGCACGGCTGGGATGTCCCCGGCGCGGACCCGAAGACCTATGAGCAGAACGGGATGAAAATGGGAGGGATGAAGTTTGGCTAAGAAAGTGTTTGCCATGTATCTGGCAAAGGAGGGCAATCCTAACAGCGATGCATACGCAAAGCTGGACTTGCCTGCCTCACCGTGGGAACTGTGGGACGCCATGGAAAAGGTGCGGCTTCAGACAGACGATATCCTGTACATGGAGATCGAAGACTACTTTGCCTTTGAGTATCTCTCTCCCCATTTGGATGGATTAGACATCAGCCTCAACGAGCTCAACGACCTTGCCGCACAGCTTGCGGCATTGGACGAGGTACAAGGGATCGCCTTTGAGGGGATGTTCTCCATAGCGGCGCAGAGAAAAGCAAACGCCAACGGCGGCGTCATCACGCTGCAGGATCTGCGGGATCTGGCGGTCAGCGCAAAAACCGACTGTTACCATGTGGTGGATGCCGCAGACGATGCTGCCCTCGGCCGGTTTTACGCAGAAAACGATTTTATCCCCGAACTGGATGGTATATCCGACAAGGTATTCGAGATGCTGGACTTCGCCGGCATTGGAAGAATGATGCGATGCAGTGAAAACGGTGTTTTTGTGGGCAGCCTGTATGTGCTGCGGGATGGAGAACTGACCACTGCGCCGCCCGTCCAAAAGACGCTGCCGTCGAAGCCAAGCTACTTGTTCCGCCTGGCCCTTGGTCTGCATCCTGACTCCAAAGATGTGCGCACGGTGACGCTGGACCTTCCTGCAACCGAAGCGGAATTGTCCGCAGTGCAGGAGCAGCTCGGCACCCTGAATTGGGAAAATACCGTTGTCCTCAACTATGACGGCATTCTTCCCAACGCTGCCTTTTTCACAGACCTCCCCTCTGAACTGGAGGCGTTCAATGAGTTCGCCAAAGCAGTGCAGGATATGCCTTTTCCTGAAAAGCAGCTTCCGAAGTTGAAGGCTCTGCTGGAACAGTTTGAGGTGCAGGACATTGAAACCGCCATGGGCTTGACAGAGTGCCTGGATGACTATGTCCTCACACCGGAGATCAGTTCACCGCAGGAAACTGCCATCGACCAGCTTCACTTCATGACGGATGACCACTCAGTGGAATTGCTGCTTTCCCATGTAAACCTCTACGCCTACGGCTGCGACCTCATCAGGGAGGACAACGCAGTGCTCTCACCCTACGGTCTGCTGCACCGCGCGGACTACCAGCCCATGCTGACGCCGGTACAGAAAGCATCAGAAGCGAATATGGCGATGAGATGAGCAAAGCAGCTTACAACCTCTCCAGGCATTTCCGCGCAGCATAGGCGATAAAGTCTTCCGGCGTGAGGACTTCGGCACCATGTGGAATCTCACGCCATCTTTTCTGTACATCAGGATCAGGGCTACACATTGCCACCGCCATTGCAATCCGGATTTCTTTTCGTACCTCATCGACGGTGGTGTTGTGTCTACGGGCAACTTCTAACAGTGCGGTATCGGCGCTTATGTTCTTCCTCTTCATGGTATCACTCCTTGCTATTTTGAGCGGGTGCCGTTCTTGTAGAACTACAATAGCACAGAGGTTTAGGGGAAAAGCGTCGAACGCAGTCGAAAAAAACAGAGGTCTGCAAAAAAGCAAACCTCTGCACCGGTGTTACCGCAATTCGTCGACCAAAGTATCCAGCACATTCATCACCTTACGCTGCCCTTCTGGTGACAGTGTTTTCAATCGCTCGGAGAGCTCTGTGGCGTGAAGCAGCGTTGCCACATCCAAATTATCCTGAAGCAGCTCGTCCGTTCCAGCCTTGAGTACATTGGCGATGGTAACCAACTTATCCAGTTTTGGTGCTTTGACTCCGCGCTCGACCACACTCATGTGGTCTACGCTGTATTCCACGGCAGCAGCAAGGTCCTCCTGCGTCATACCGGCACGCTCACGGGCAGTTTTGATTCGTTTTCCCAATGCGACCTGATCCATACAGCAATCTCCTTTTGAACGGAATCCGTTCTTAAAGTATATTGGAGATGTTATTCGATTCACAGGAGCAAAAAGAACGGCAACCGTCCTATATGGACGGAGCAGAAAAAAATAACAGCAAGGGGCCGTATTCCCGGATGGAGGAAGCGGCCCCCTTCTTTTTTGCTCATTTTGTTACCAAATCCGGGACAGTGGTCTCGGAAAGGAGCAGAAATGCGAGAAGAAAAGTTGTTGAATTACCTGAAAGGAGCATGTACTGGGCGAAAATACAGAGCGAGCGGTGCTGAACTGGAAGCAGCCCTCGGGATTAGCGGAACAGATCTTCGTAAACTGGTAAATCGTATGAGGCGCAAAGGTATTCCCATTGGGAGTGATCGATGCGGATATTTCTACGCTGCGACTGCCGGCGAAGTCTACTCCACGATTCAGCAGCTTCAAAGCATGGAAAATGGACTGGCGGCAGCAAGGCACGGATTAGAGCGGTCACTGGATGCGTTTCCCTTGAGAGAAGGTGCATCTTGAACAGCTTTATCCCCTGGGTGGGGGGCAAAGGTAAGCTGCTGTGGATCATCAACAAGATGGCACCGGAGCGATATAGCCGCTTTATCGATGTGTTTGGGGGCAGCGGCACAGTAACCATGAACCGCCCTACTCGGAAGGGGTGCATGGAGGTCTACAACGACTTCAACGGGAACCTTACCAACCTGTTTTGCTGCGTGAAAAACCGCACCCTTGCGTTGCTTTCAGAATTGGGCTTCTTGCCGTTGAATACGCGGGACGACTTCAATGTCCTTTACAAGTTCTTCTCCAGAGGTGAGTTCACGGATGATTACCTGCAGGAGGAGATGAATCTGACGGAGGTCTACTTGAAGCCTCCCGATGCCGAAGCCATCCGCGCACTTATGCTGGAACGCGCTCCGCGCGGAGATATCCGCCGTGCCGCAGATTACTTCAAGCTGGTTCGCTACAGCTTCAGCGGCAGCGCCAAGTCCTTCGGTGGCAAGCCCTGCGACATACGCCGCTTCTTTCATCTCATTTGGGAGTGCTCCCGCCGACTGGCAAATGTCATCGTGGAAAATAAGGACTTTGAGGATGTCATCCGCCAGTATGACCGAGAGGATGCCTGGATCTACTGCGACCCGCCCTACTTTGAGGCGGAGTGCTATGAGGTGGGCTTCCCAAAAGCGGATCACCAGCGGCTCCATGACACGCTTCTGAATTGCCGCGGGTATGTTATGGTGTCCTACAACTACTGCCCGTACATTTCAGAACTTTATAAAGAGTTCTTCATCTTTCGCACTGTCCGTCCCAACAGTATGTCCCAGACAGTAGGTAGCGAGTACGAGGAAGCTATCATCACCAACTATGATCCTCGGAAAGCCTGCTGGCAGCTGACTTTAGACTGCTTGCTGGATGGCAACAGCGATACCCGATACGAACTGATGCACGAACCTACCCATGCTATCAAAACACCAATCAAAGAAAAATGAGGAGGAACCATACTATGAACTTTATTCTTACCAGAGACAAGGCCACCACCATCCCGCCTGCGGCAATGAAGCTGAGTGGCATCCCCGACAACGCAAAGCTGGAACTGACCACGTTGGACGGAGCTGTGATCCTGACGAAATCCAAAATGACCACGATGGAATATGTCAAGTTGCTCACGGCGTTGACCGCCCATGTTGGTCAGATCCTCCTGTCCTTGCGGGACACCTGTGGCCACTGTGACGAGTGCGATGAAGACGGTTGTGTTTACAGTAATCTGTCAATCGAAGAACTTTGCCGACCTTCTGTCACCGTTCCCGATTGGGCCCGAGAGGAAGCGGACATCGCGCCCGACGCCAAGCTGGACTGCTATGTGGATGAGGACTCCGGCGTGATTACCGTCTGCGAGGCAGACAATGACTTCGACCTCTCCGATGTATCGCCCGCAATCCTGTACGCTCTGCGCAAGTCCGGCTGTTGTTTGTCCGCTCTGGAAGATGCTCTGATGGAGAATGATATTATCTACGATAAGTGATACCGTAGGCATTCAAAGAAGAAGCGAGGTGAGATATCCAAAATGAATGAAACCTATCCCTACCCGTATTCCGCTACTGAAGCCCGTAAGCGGAATGAGCTTTCCCTTTGGTGGGAGAGCCATAAGGCAAACATCGCCTGCCGAAATGCTATCGAGGACGCCATTCGCCAGAACTTTGATGGCATGAACCTTCAGACAGATTGTTTAAAGACCGTGCTGGACGAATATGGCTTCAAGCGCACCGCGTGGGTGCTTGCCAATACCTTGCATGAGCTCAAGTGGGACGGGCGTTTCAGCTATGCCAACAAGCATTGGGCAGAGAAGATATATATTCCCACAGATCTCATCCACAACAGCGATTTTGTTGTCCGAAGCCATCCGGCTGTGCTGGATGGCTTCGTCAGTTTCTACCGCAAGGCGGTGCAGGCTCTGAATCTCTTCGGCGCGGAGCACTGCGTCGGTGACCGCGCCGAGCAGGACTTCACCGGCAAGGTGCTGGTACTCAGCCCCGACACGCTGAAAGAATCCTGCTGGAGTCAGGAAAACCAACTCTGGTATGCCCATGACGGCTTCGGATGCAGACCCCATGCCATTGGCCGCTCGGTGCGCTGTACCTGTCTGGGTGACGGTGAGATGACCCGCTGGAATCGACATGAGTTCATCGGTGTGCTGGATGAAAAGTATCTTCCCGACTGGGCGCGTGAGAAGCTCATGGAGCTGACTGCGCCACAGCAGGAGGCACCGGCCACAGGTGAGATGAAGCTGGAATGATCGGAGGTGAACCAAGTGCAGCGCATCTGCATTGATAACCACAACCGCATCTTCTATTACAGCAATCCTGCCGGATACATCGCAGAAAAGGAGGCGGTGGTGGATACCATGTTCCAAACGCAGGAACTGGAGAGTTTTCTGCAAAAGCAGGCGCTCACCATCCGCTGGGAGGACGGCGTCTATGACCGTCTCATGCTGGGGCAGCGCAGCGGCCGCTTCGACCCAGAGGCTCTGCCCCTGAAGAACTGCCGTGTATGGCAGCTCTCGCGGGACAGCCCCATCAATATCCGTTTCGTTTCCTATGAGACGATGGTACAGCGATTCGGTCATCCGAGTCGAAAGAACTATGAGATGGTCTATGAGGGTCAAGTCGGTACCAACGACCTAGAGGAGATCTACACCATCTTCCGCAACCCCGTTCCCGGCTATGACAGCCGCCCCATCGGCATCTCGGATGTGCTGGAACTATACGATGAAGGCGGCAGTGAGTTCTATTACTGCGACCGCATCGGCTTCCAGCAGATCGAGTTTGCACCCCAGCAGGAAATGGATATGAGCCTGTGAAATGAGCACCTGACCGGGTGCTTTTTTCATATCCAAATCAGAAAAGGAGGAATCCCAATGCCCAAAGCCCAAACCAAGGCAACAGCTCCCACCCCTGCACCGGATACCCCGCTCCCCGTGGAGTACGCCGTGCGCATCTATCCCGTGAAGGACAGCAAGTATACCCTCGCCAACGCCAATGTGGACATCAACGGCGTATTTGCCATTCGCGGCGTGAAGGTCATTCGCGGAGAGAAAGGCCCCTTTGTCGCCATGCCGCAGTACAAGGACAGCCGCGGCGACTATCACGACATCTGCTTCCCCTGCACGAAGGAGGCTCGCCAGCAGTTCAACGATGCGGTGCTGGATGCCTATGAGCAGTCGTTCCGACAGCCCCAGCAGACGAACCACGCTCCCGCTGCGGAACAGACCATGTAATCACCCACAACACAAAACATATAACTTGGAGGAAATTATCACATGAAGAAGTTTATCAAGAACACCGTCAATTCCATCCGCGCCAACGCCATCCGCCTTGCCGCGACCTATCGCTCTGGCGAGGGCTACATCGACACCGCCGTCAAGATCCTCATCGCCGTGGTGCTGGGTGCTCTGTTGCTGGCAGGCCTCTATGCTCTGTTCGGCGATGTGGTCATGCCCACGCTGAACAAGCGCATCACGGAGATGTTCAACTACGCTGGTTAATCGTGATGTCTGTCCTACAGGGGACACTGTTCCTCACCGGACTTATGAGCGCAGCATGGACGGATCTCCGGCACAGGCAGATCTATGACCTTTCCAGTATCATTATCGCAGGGGCGGGGCTGATTTCCTTCAGCCCCGCCCACCTTTTGGGTCTACTGCTGTCCGTTCCGTTCCTACTGGCAAGTAACAGAGGGCGTGGCGGCATGGGAGATGCGCTGCTTATCGCCGCTTCCGGCTTCCTGCTGGGTGTCCTGCGCGGCGGCGCTGGACTGGTGCTGGCGCTCCTGCTGTACTGCCTTTTTTATCTTGCGGTAGCCATTGAGCGGACACTGCGCGGAGCGGAGCGCCCACCGGAGAGTTATCCGCTTGCACCATTTCTCGCAGTTGGTTTTATCACCGCATATATCATCTAAAACGAAGGAGGACTTGCTCCATGAGTATTTTCAAAAACCGCACGGTCATCGGCGTCATCTGCATTCTGCTGGCGTTGGTGATCTGCTTCGGCATCACGCCGCTGTTTAATCGGGGGATCAGTCAGAAGGCAGAGATCGTCCGCGTCACAAAGGACATTCACGCCGGTGAACTTATCACCAAGGATATGGTCACCACGGCCGAGGTCGGTTCCTACAATCTCCCATCCGGCCTTATGACCACAAAAAACAATGTAGTGGGCAAATACGCCAAGGCGGATCTTGCCGTTGGCGATTATATTCTCTCTGCCAAGATCTCGGAAGCGCCCGCCGCCGAAAATGCTTATCTCTATAATCTGGACGGCACGAAGCAGGCCATCTCCGTCACCATCAAGAGCTTCGCCACCGGACTCTCCGGTAAGCTCCAGAGCGGCGACATCGTATCGGTTATCGTGGCAGACTACCCAGAGGATGGTGAAACCTGCATCCCCGCTGAACTGCAGTACGTGGAGATCATCTCTGTCACCGCCAGCACCGGCTATGACGCCAATACCGGTGAAGCGAAGGGTGACGAGAAGGAACTGCCCTCTACTGTAACTTTCCTTGTCCTGCCGGAGCAGGCCAAAGTGCTGGCAGAGTTAGAGCAGGACGCCAAGCTCCATTTGTCTCTCGTCTATCGCGGTACGGTGGACGGCGCAAAGCAGTTTATCGAAACGCAGGACGAACTCATTGAGGAGCTGTACGCCGAGCCGGAGGAGTCTTCCTCAGAGAGCGAAAATGCTGATTCTGTTGCTGCTAAGCCCGATAACGAGGTGATGGAATGAATTTCAAGAAAGCCGGTATCTTTCGACGCAGCTCCGAGGGATCGGAACAGCCAGAAGTACAGAACGACAGCGGCGGCATGCTGGCGGTTTGGGGCAGTCCCGGCAGTGGAAAGACGGTAACGGCGGTGAAAATCGCAAAAATGCTTTCCGCCAAAAAGAAGAATGTTATTCTTCTGCTCTGCGACATGACTGCCCCCATGCTTCCCTGCATCTGTTCGCCGGATGAACTGGAATGTGAGAGATCCCTGGGCAATATCCTTGCAGCTGCCCGCATTGGAGAAAATCTCATCAAGCATAACCTTGTCACCCTCAAGCGCAGCAACTATCTCACTGTGTTGGGATTACTCAAGGGTGAAAATGAGTACAGCATTCCGCCTTTTACCGAAAAGCAGGCAATAGAGCTGCTGGATGGGCTGCGACAGATCGCACCCTATGTCATTGTGGACTGTGGCAGCTATATTGCAAACGATATTCTCTCCGCTGTAGCGTTGATGGAGGCTGACAGTGTTTTGCGTCTTGCTAACTGCGATCTCAAAAGCATCAGCTACTTTTCCAGTCAACTTCCATTGTTGAAGGATGCCAAGTGGGATGCAGACAAACAGTATAAAGTGGCGGCAAATGTTAAGCCTTTTCAAGCGGCGGACCATATTGGCAAAGTGCTCGGCAGTGTGACCTTCAAATTGCCTTATTCGCAGGAATTGGAGGAGCAGTATCTCGCCGGCAATTTGTTTTCTGACCTTTCTCTCAAGGACAGTCGCGCCTTCCGCAAAGAGCTGGAAAAGATCATTGAGGAGGTGTTTTGACATGGCCCTTGGAACAAAGAGAAGTGCTTCGCTCTTTGCGGCAAACGCAGAAAAAAGAGATGCTTTAGAGTTCCATGACAGCTCAGAGTTAGATGTCGTTCCGGTTGTGGTGGACGACACGCCGCAGCGGACCTTGAACACTGATGCCAGCACGGTCGGACGGGCTCACAACCTGTTCTTTACACCGGAAACTGAAGGCAAAGACTTTAGCTCCGTGCTACAGGAAGTACAGGAATACATCTCTGGCTCCTATTCCTCCCTAATCTCTCAGGGTGGCGAAGATGCAAAAGAGCAGCTTCAGCGCTATATCACCAAGTACCTGCAGGATCAACGTATCGCCGTAGCAGGCATGACGCAGACGGAACTGGCGGACGCCATCTATTCTGAGATGGCGGAGTATGGCTTTTTGACCAGCTACATCTATGGAGACGGCATTGAGGAAATCAACATCAACTCGTGGCGGGATATCGAAGTGCAGTATTCGGATGGCAGAAATGAGAAATTGGAAGAGCATTTCGATTCGCCGGAACATGCGCTCGCCGTCATCCGTCGTATGCTCCACGCTTCCGGCATGGTACTGGACAACGCCAGTCCTCTGGTCACGGGACACCTGACCCGCAACACCCGTATTGCGGCTATGAAGTCCCCCGTGGTGGATGAGGATGTGGGCGTTGCCGCCTCCATCCGAATTGTCAACCGCCACAATCTCAGCCGTGAGGATCTGCTCCGCAGCGGCACAGCCACAGAGGAAATGCTGGACTGGCTTTCCGTATTTTTGCGCTACGGGATCTCCATTTGTGTGGCTGGTGCCACCTCTTCCGGCAAGACCACGGCGGCAGGCTGGCTGCTGACCACCATACCCGACAGTAAACGTATCTTCACCATCGAGAACGGCTCCCGTGAGCTGGAGCTGGTGCGGGAGGAAAACGGTAAGGTAGTCAACTCGGTGGTCCACACCCTGACCCGCGACAGTGAAAATGAGCGTCAGCGGATCGATCAGATTGCACTGGTGGATATCTGCCTGCGCTTCAACCCAGATATCCTGGTGGTGGGCGAGATGCGCGGCGCCGAGGCCAATGCCGCGCAGGAGGCCGCCCGCGTGGGTGTGGCGGTGTTGACTACCATCCACTCCAACTCCTGCGAGGCGACCTACCGCCGCATGGTGTCCCTGTGCAAACGAGCCGTGGATATGTCCGATGAAACGCTTCTCAGCTATGTGACGGAGGCATACCCCATCGTGGTCTTCTGCAAGCAGCTGGAGAACAAGCAGCGCCGCATGATGGAGATCATGGAATGCGAGATCCTGCCCAACGGGGATCGCCGCTACAACACACTGTTCCGGTATATTATCACGGAAAACCACATGAAAGACGGAAAATTCGTCATCGAAGGACATCACACGCAGGTGAATGAGATCTCCGTGAGTCTACGCAAACGCCTGCTGGAAAACGGTATGCCCAACGAGGAACTACAGGCACTTTTGAACCCCAAGAAGGAGGTGAACGCCACTTGACAGCCCTGCTGCTGACTGCGTGCGTTGGCATGATTGCCGGCGCATTTCTTATCTTTCGCATCTCGCCCATGGATTTCACGCTGGGTGTGTTTCACCGGTTGACCGTCGGTCCTAGGAGCATCCGTGATGAAATCAACGAAGCCACCCAGCGCAAGAAACCGAACTTTATGCGTCGTGAGATATTAGAAGTGCAGACGATCCTGAAAGCCACCGGCAAGGAGGATCGATTTCCTATGCTGTGCGCGGCATCGCTGCTGTTCTTTGCAATGGGGGCAGGCATAGCTATCGTACTGAATAACTTTCTGCTCATTCCGGTTTTAGCAACGGGTATGATGTTTTTACCGTTCTGGTACATCAAGCTCACAGCCGGACACTACAAGAAGGACATCTCCACCGAGCTGGAAACAGCACTTTCTATCATCACCACGGCCTACCTCCGCAGTGAGGATCTGCAGACCGCCGTGGAGGAGAACATCAATTATCTGAACCCGCCCGTGCACGGCGTGTTCCGCAGCTTCCTCACCCGCATCAAGCACATTGACCCGGATATGAATGCGGCGTTGGCGGAACTGAAGTCTGCTATTGATAATGAGGTGTGGCAAGAATGGTGTGAGGCTCTCGCTGCTTGTCAGTACGACCACAGCCTAAAAAGTACCCTCAACCCCATTGTGGGAAAGCTCTCAGATATGCGCATCATCAATGGGGAACTGGAGAATCTCGTGTTCGCTCCTCGCAAGGAATTCATCTCCATGGCGGCACTGGTGGTGCTGAATATCCCACTGCTGTACTTTCTCAACAAGGACTGGTATGCAACCTTGATGACCACTGTTCCCGGCAAAGCGGTGCTGGCGGTCTGCGCCGCCGCTATCTTTCTCTCTTTTGCCAGAGTGGTCAAGCTAACCCAGCCCATTGAATATCGGAGGTGACGGACATGACGATCTTACTGTTCCTTTTCGGCGTGGCTGTTGCCGCGGGACTGTTCTTCATCTTGGCAGATATTCTGAAGCTGCCCCGTCTCTCCACGGAGAAGGCGCTCCTGTCCGCAGGGCGAACCGAGAAAACGCGGATGAAGTCGCTGGACGCCCTCTTCCTTGGCTGGGCTATCAAGCTCTCCAAGTATATCCGAATGGATGAATACAAGAGGCACCGGCTGGAGCGCACGCTCAATGCTGCCGGCCTGGATATGACGCCGGAGGTCTACTTGGCCTATACCATTCTCAAGCCTGCCGCCGCACTGCTGGCGGTCATTCCGTGTCTGCTGATCTTCCCTCTGCTCTCGCCCATCGTGGTGCTGCTGTCGATATTGCTTTACTTCAAGGAGAGCCGCAAGGCGGAGGAAAAGGTTGCAGAACGCCGCGAGAAGATCGAGGGAGAGCTGCCCCGCTTTGTTGCCACAGTGGAGCAGGAATTGGGCGCAAGCCGCGACGTGCTGACGATCCTTGAAAACTATAAGCGTCACGCCGTTCCCGATTTTGGCCGTGAGCTGGATGTGCTGACAGCGGATATGCGCTCGTCCTCTTACGAGGCTGCACTGGTTCGCTTCGAGGGACGGTTGGCGTCGCCCATGCTCTCGGACATCGTGCGTGGGCTCATCGGCGTCCTGCGCGGTGATGACGGGCGCATCTATTTTCAGATGCTGGCGCACGATATGAAACAGCTGGAGCTCCAACGACTCAAGGCGCAGGCAGCGAAGATCCCGCCCAAGATCCGTGTGTACTCCTTCGTCATGCTGGTCTGCTTTATGCTCATCTACATTGTGGTCATCCTCATGCAGATCCTCACCTCGATGGGAGGGCTGTTCGGATGAGAAACAAATGGAAGAAACGCTCCGGCGAGGGCTATATCGATACCTGCGTCCTCGTCCTCTGCGCCATGCTGGTGATCGCATTGGCGGTGAAGGTACTTCCTGTGTATGTTGCCAAGCAGCAGCTTGACACCTTCGCCGCCGAGCTGGTGCGGGAAGCCGAGATCACCGGCAGAGTCGGGAGTGAAACGACCTCCCGCGCGCAGGTGTTGTCTGAGCGGTTGGAGATCGACCCGGACATCCGCTGGTCCCGTACCGGCCGCATCCAACTCAATGAGGAGGTGACGGTGACGCTGACCATGGATATGGACATCGGCTTTGGTGGGCTTGGCAGCTTTCCTATTGAACTGACGGCACAGGCCAGCGGCAGATCGGAGGTGTACTGGAAGTGAGAAAACGATTCTTGCGCTCCCGCTCCGGTGAGGGCTATCCCATGGTCATTGCTGTGACACTCTGCCTGCTGATGCTCTTTATGCTCATCTCCGAGTATTTTCGAGTCAATATTATCGTGCAAGGTGTGCGGGACGCGGTGCAACAGGCGGTCATTGCCACGGTCAATGAGAATTATGACGATGTGTACCACTCTGTGCGGGAGGGCTATGCCGCAGGTTGGTTCCCAGAGGGGGATGGTGAGTGGTTTGAGTCCATTGACACCGGTGATATCTACGGCAACCTATCCTATATTCTTGGCCTTACCACAGATGGCGAGGGCTACATGAAATACGCTGGAAATGAGCTGGAGTATACGATCTCCGACCTGTCCGTCCGCATCTCCAACAACGCCATCGCATCAGGCCGGAGC
>ENA-UAON01000644-UAON01000644.1-human-gut-metagenome-genome-assembly--contig:-NODE-644-length-12831-cov-5.085864_pt1 | contig 12831 bp, 10 predicted proteins | sample MGYA00243469_ERZ654557 | MGnify/ENA primary metagenome ERZ654557 (study PRJEB26926, sample SAMN06164571) | human gut metagenome | biome: ENVO:00009003; feature: ENVO:2100002; material: ENVO:00002003...
CCGCATATGCGCCCGTTTCGCAGTCATCCTCCGTCACAACCCGCTCGAAGCGCCCCGTCACCGCCGTGACATGGTGGTTCTCGTCCTCCTGCCACTTGACGATTTCAAACAGGTCGTAGGTGTTCCCGGACGCATCGGTGTAGGTGTAGAAGTTCGTGTCGTCCGCACTCTCGGTCAGGGGGATTTCCTGCGCCGCTTCCGCCAGCTGATATTCCTCGCGCCAGATTCGCCCGTCCGCACTGCGGGACAGCGCCACCACGCGCCCCTCCTGCATCTGCGGCGCCACCCAGAGCGTTTCGTCCGGCAGGCTGACTGTCTCCGCGCAGCTTCCATCCGGGTTAACCGCCCACAGGCAGCCCGTTCCATCCGGCGCAATGCCCGCTGCAAAGAGTTTGTCGTCCGCAGCATACAAGACGCTGCTTGCCGTGATGCCCGCTGGGTACTGCATTGCCGCCATGCGCGTCACGCTGTCCGTCGGCAGGTCAATCACGGCAAGGGTTTCCGTCTCCTGCGCACACAACGTCAGATAGAGGGTCGTTCCGTCGCAGGCAGCTGACCCCGGCGTCCCCGGCAAATCCGTAAAATGCAGGGTCTGCGCCAGCTTGCACTGTGCATCATACTGCCGAACTTGCAGCGTGTCCCCGTCCACATCAATCAGATAGAAATGCTGTGCCGCATCGGTGCAAATGGCATGAGCGCCGTATTCCGTTGCGCCGCTCACGGTCTTTCCCGTCTGGACGTTCGTCAGCGAAAACGGAATTTTCCCGTTGCCCGTAAACGGATATTGCTTCCAGACGAACGGCATGCAATTTTCCGCATAGTATTTCTTCGCGTCGTTCGAGGTTTGCAATTCGGACGAAACGAAGCGCCCACGCACCAAATCAGGTACGCTGGTGTAATTGGTATCCAATTCCAAGTCACGATAATATTCATACTGAATCGAATCCGCTGTCAGAACGGTTTGCCTATAGGTTGACGGTTCTGCCAAGTTCGTAAATCCACTTGCTGATGCGCAAAGCAAACTGCCGTCTTGAGCAAACAGCTCAATGTAGTGGTATGCCGACGTTTCTGTGTCCTCCACAAATGATTCAACAAACAGTCTACCATCGGGAAGCGGCGTAACAATCCCAATCTGATCAGGCTGATGCTTAAACAGTAGCTCTTTTCTTGCCTCCTGTTGTGCCGTTTCCGCACTACTTGCCATTCCCCCCATCACCATCATCACCGCCAACAGCAGTCCCAGCAGCCGTTTCATCCGTTTCTCCTCCTCCGTTGCTTCGGGCTTTCCGCCCTGTTTGCTTCCATTATATCATCATCCAGCGGAAAAGGGAAGTTGCACATAGATTTTGTTACATTTAATACGAACATATGTTTACTGTTTTGGACAAAAGAAGTACTACGAAATTGTCGGAAATGATGAATATACCTAATTGGTCGAAAATTCGCTTGACAAAATAACCGGATGGTGATATGCTTCACGTTGAAAGGGAACATTCGGTCGCAAGAACTAACGTTTTGAGAACGGATGTATTCCTTTTCAAGAAACGAAAGGAGGGCAGAAAATGAATCGCCATCTCTTCATAGCGAATCGTTCCCCGCCCAGATAAATGACACCCTATACTCACTGAACATAAAAAACAAAGGAGATGTTTTCCCTTATGGCAAATGGTATTGTTCTTGGTGGCAAGCTGAAATTCAGAAAGAAGGCTTCCACGAGCGGCACTGTTATCACGTCGATTCCCACTGGCACTGTGCTTAGTGTTTCGGCAGTCAGCGGCAATGACAGCTGGTATCAGACGACTTACAGCACCTATGGTACTGGTTATGTCATGAAGTCCTTCGTTGCTGTCGCATCCGACACGGTAGAAGTGAATGCAACGAACGTCAATGTTCGCAATTCTGCTAACGGCAGTACCGTCCTCTACACGCTTAGTTCTCCCGCAACCGCAACAGTTCAGGATGTTTCGTCCGACTGGGTGAAGATTCAGCCCTCCGGCAAAAAGGTCGGCTGGATTAAAGCTGATTACGTCAACAAGAAGAGCAGCGGCAGCAGTTCTTCCGGCGGCAACAGCAGCGGCGGCGGTTCTTCTCCTGAACTTATTGGGAAATCGGGAATGGTCGTTGTCAATGCAAGTGGGCTGAATGTACGCAGCAGTGCAAACGGCAGCCTGTTGAGTTATAAACTTTACAACGGTGAAAAGGTCACCATTCTGGAAGTGAGCACCGCCGGCGGTTACACTTGGTATCGCGTTCAGGATTCGCAGAACCGTACAAATGGCTGGGTTCGCTCCGATTTCATTGCAGTGGATAATACCAGCGGCGGCGGTAGTTCTTCTTCCTCTGACCTTGTTGGAAAATCGGGAATGGTCGCTGTCAATGCAAGTGGGCTGAATGTACGCAGCAGTGCAAACGGCAGCTTACTGAGTTATAAACTTTACAACGGTGAAAAGGTCACTATTCTGGAAGTGAGTACCGCCGGCGGTTACACTTGGTATCGCGTTCAGGATTCGCAGAACCGTACGAATGGCTGGGTTCGCTCCGATTTCATTGCAGTGGATAATACCAGCGGCGGAACGGAAGCGAAGTTAGTTTTGGGTGTTGAATTCACTGGCACCACCACTGATGAAGTTACCAGTTATGTGACTATCAGAACCAGTCCCCGTGCAAGCAGTAGTGACTTGCATCACCTTGAAGCAGGTGAAGTCAAGACATTCTACACATTTACTGGTGTAGGCACAGTTGATGAGCAACGACAGTGGCTGTATATGCCTCATGGTGGCTACTCTGGTTATGTCTGCGCACGTTATATTAGCGGTGGCGGAAGTTTTGTTGGCAATGCGTATGTAAACGATTCACGGGGCGTTTATCTTCGCGTTCTTCCTTCTACCAGCGCCAATCAAATTGCTCTTCTTCCTTCACAAACTTATGTTTCAATTCTGGACACCTCTGTTGCGAATTGGTATCGCGTAGCTTCAGAGAAGGGCACAGGCTGGGTTTCCGCTGATTATATCACGCTAAAAAAGAAGTGACAAGATTGCCCTAATCAATCTTGCCACCAACTTTTAACCCGCCGGGATGGAAGCATCTACGCCCCAGATGCTTCCATCCTCCGCGTAGATTCCTACCTCGTAATAAACTTCACTTGTCGTCTGATTATCTGCATATTTGCAGAAAATCAACTCCCACACTGCAACCGAGTTGTCACTTTCCGAGAAAGCAATCTTGAACTGGAACTCCGGATAATATTCCGCCAGCGTATCCCACGATACATCGAACTGCTCATGAATCGCCATCACTGCCAGCTGGAACACCTTTTCCTGCGGAACTGCGGTTTCATCCGGCATGGCAAGCACCCATGAATAATAGCCAATATCATCATAGGTAGTATACATCCGATGACGCCGCCCCAGCAGAAAATCCTCAAATGCTTTACTCAGCGGATAATTATCGATACTCGTCCGCAATGACGTCCCGACAGACCCTTCGTCCATCTTCTGCCGCAGGTCAGCAATCACTGCTTCATCCTCCGGCGTCGGCGAAATTGTGTATTCGCCCTGCGCCCACGTTTTCGTCCAGTAGTTATCCGCAAACGCGGTCGTGCTGAACAGCACCATCATCGCCATCAGCAGTCCCAGCAGCCGTTTCATCCGTTTCTCCTCCTCCGTTGCTCCGGGCTTTCCGCCCTGTTTCCTTTCATTATATCATCATCCGGCGGAAAAGGGAAGTTGCACATAGATTTTGTTACATTTAATACGAACATATGTTTACTGTTTTGGACAAAAGAAGTACTACGAAATTGTCGGAAATGATGAATATACCTAATTGGTCGAAAACTCGCTTGATAAAATAACCGAACGGTGATATGCTTCACGTTGAAAGGGAACATTCGGTCGCAAGAACGAACGTTTTGAGAACGGATGTGTTCCTTTTCAAGATAAGGAAGGAGGGATGGATGTGATGAATGTGGTTGTGAGGGAAACGGAACCGCCCTGCAAAGCAACGGATTTGGAACTATTGGGGCTGGTCGAAGTTTATTCGCCTGCGCTAATGCTATAACTACATACAAAATAGGAATGAGATTTTTCATCCATTTCGATGGTTGTAACATCTGCCTGTTCCACATCGGTAAATATGTAAAGGCATGATTCATGCTGCAACGGTAGCCTTGAAGTCTCAAAATGCTCATTTAGCAGGTTGATTTGATACTTCTGCCGTTGCAGTTCTCTATTCCAGTAGCCATCTACCGACAGCAAGACGGCGCCAGCAGCCTTGATTTCAGCAATATAGCTGTTATCATCTACTGCAAGCAGTGTCTGGCTGTCGGTTATTTTTTGCTGCGTTATATCATAGAGAAGAATTTCCGATTTTTCATTTGTTAAACGGATTCTCATGTATGCCGTTTGACCGATGCAAGCAGCATCTCGAACATTTTCATTCTGAAGAAAATCACCGCTCAACTCAACAATACTTTCTTGCATCGCTGCATTGTAGCTTCTTATTTCCAGATTTCCCTTTTCATTTTGCTGTGCAATCAGCAAGTTACCGTCTTGATCAGAACAAGCGCAAAATGACCAATCATATATCATCAGTTTTTTGCTTTTCCCGCTTGCAATATGTGTGATTTTTACCGTGCGAAATGGCGTTTCATCCTCCGAATGCGCTTGCTTTTCAACCATATAATCGCCGACATGCTGTGCATAAGGAGCAGCCCCAAATTTCAACTTTTTTGTAGTCGGTTTCTGAATCCGCTTTCCCGTATAACGGTATACCGTTTGTGTACATACTTCCATCGAAGTTATGTCTGGATAGTATTCACATATAAAGCGGTCTTTTTTCAAAATAATTTGCCCATGCGGAATTTTTTCACCGTTTGGGTCGAATTCCCCAAGTTTAGCAGATAGAAGAGATGTCCCCACCGAATCAAAAAGTTCCATCCACATCTCTTGCAATTCCGTTTTTTCGCCCTCGGCAAAGTAGATGACCACAAAACTTCCATTCGGTGTGTGCGTCACGCTATAAAGTTCGACAGGTTCTTTACGAAACGCCAACGGATTCATGCGTATCAACTGCATGGATGCGTTATCCGTAGATGCTTCCGCACTTGCCATTCCCCCCATCATCACCATCACCGCCATCAGCAGTCCCAGCAGCCGTTTCATCCGTTTTTCCTCCTTCATTGCTTCGGGCTTTCCGCCCTGTTTGCTTCCATTATATCATCATCCGGATTCTTGACCCTTTCGCGCGATTGAGTAGGCTCCTTCTCCATGCTTTGCCCGCGTGTTTACCCCTTTTTTATCCAACCATTTCCGTGAGTGAAATCCATCCGCTCTCCACCTCATACCGTTCTGTCCCAACATACGCCTTCACGCGCACTCGATACAGACCCGCATTCACCAGCTTTCCCTGCGAATCCGTCCCATTCCAGCAGAACGTCGACCCCGGTGCACTCAGCTGCTCCGGGCGTGATGCCTGCCGTGACGACAATCGCCGCACCGTCTGGCCGGCTTCATCCTCAATCGTCACCGTTAGTTCGCATGGAACGCCGTGATACACCACAAAGGTCAATTCCTCGCCGCTTTCGGGGCAGAATGTGTCCTGCACATGCACACGCAGTTGCGGGTCGTCCGTCGTTGGCGGAACGCAGAGGACTTTCGACCAGACGACGCTCGGCAGACCCTTTTCAATCACCAGAATCTGCAAGAGAACATAGCCGGAGGACTGCGCATCGGCGGTGTTCAGGGTGATGGAGCGCTCCTTCAAGCCGGGGGATAGGGTTCGTCCGGCAATGGCGTAGCTGCCGAAATCGCCGTTGTTGTCGTAAATCAGCGTGGATTGGTCGAAATCCCAGATGCCCTGACGGCGATAGACCAGCTGATAGGCAACTTGCGCCGTGCGGACGACGTTGAAGGAAAAATCAATTACGGGCGCATCAGCGGAGAGCGTATCGCCGCTGAAGGTGATGCCCTCGATGCTTGTCTCGCGCCGGCGGCTGCTGACGGCAGACAAGTCGTAGGAGAAGAGGGCAAAATCGCTGTCCTCCGGATAGGTGCGGACGGTGGATGCGCCGTGGCTATGCAGCAGGCGGCGGCGAAGCTCGGTCAGGGTGATGACGCCGTCGCGATTCTCATCCGCGCCGAAACTGCCCGTGCGGGAGAGCGCATCCGCCAGCGCGCCGGAGAAGTACCCCGCGCCCGCCAGCCGCTCGCCGCTGACTTCACCCGACCAGTACCAGCTTTCCTCCTCGCCGCCGGAAGAGCAGACGACATAGTAATTATCGCCCGCAAACAGGTTCTCGAACGATTTCTCCACACCTTTGCCAATCATTGCGCCGGAGTGGCATGCGTCCAGCAGCAGCACCTTTTTGCCGGGAATCGTGTCGAACACGCGGCGCAGCTCATACGCCGTAATGCCCTCCTCGGATTCGCCGTCGGAGAGCAGGAGCGTCATCAGCCCGTTCACGGCGGTGTTCCACAGCCCGTGGGTGCTAATGTAGAAGTAGCTGACGTCGTCCGCGTCCGCACCAGAAAAGGTTTCGCGGATGAGGGCGACAAGCGCGGACGCGGAGGACAGCCCGTCTTCGCGGGTGACGAGGGTCTGCATGTTAAGCGTGCCGCCGGAGAGGGCATCCGCCATGCGCAGGACGTTATTGCGGGAGGAGGGGGTGGTGTCGGTCTGGGTGAGGAAGCGGTCGCAGCCCACGAGCAGCGCGCGGTTGACGCGCCCATTCGCCGTAATTTTTTCCGCGCGGACGGCGAAAATCGGGCAGCACAACAATACGACGAGCAGCACGCTCATCAGCCGCTTCCACACGCCGACCGCCTCCCTTCCGCGCACAATAACAGGTGCTTTCATTGTACAACACTTTAGACGTATTTTCCACCGGGAATGTTTGACTAAGGGGAAAATTTTTCGTGAATTACGGCAGAAAAGTGCCTTTTTCGCGAAGAAAAACGAAAAAATTTGATTGGCTGGAAGAAATGTGGGAAGTGAATCGTTGATATGGATGAAACGGCAAAACGGAAATGGAGGATTTGCCATGAAAAAGAATTTGCTGATGGTCTTGGGGATGGTAATGCTGATGATGTTGTCGGTTGCCAGTGCGGATTCGGGAAACGCCGCGACGCTGCCCGATGGCATCAAGCAAATTCTGAACGGCTCGGCGTGGTCGTCGTATGAAATCGGACGCGTGAATTATGGAAGCCAACTGACGGAGGATGGTCACGATGCGTGCGGCTGGTATGACGAACACGGGTTTTCGGCGGCATTTGTCCTCATGCACAGCGAAAAGAAGAATGTTCTGTGCATCTTTGAGAAAAACGCATCGGGCAAATGGGTGCTCAAAAAGCAATCCAGCGGCGTTATGAAACAGGGAGAATGGATTCCGACGGTTTACACCGAAGCATACGGCATCTATTACCTTTATTACAACGATAAGAGCAGCTACAATCCCGTTTTCGACATTACCGTGACGAAGAAAAACAATGACTGGTATGTGACGGAAATCGGCTGGGAAAAAGACGGCGTTTCGATGGGGATTTATCCCTATGAGAACAAAATCGAATATTTGAAGATTGTTTACGCAAACGGTGGAAGCAAATCGACCAGAACCACGGTGGAGGGCGTAACGCCGCCGACATCGTTCGCGGAGTTTTCGCTGGACAACATCCCGATGACGCCGGAAAAGGCGCGGGCGCAGCTGTCACTGCCGCCGGATATTCCGCAGTCGGCGGGCGAATACAGCCTGCCCCAGCCACAGAACATCAAGTTCACGTCAAACAAGAAATACGCCGTCTATTCTGGACCCGGCGAAAACTACTTCCGCGGCGGCAATGGCAAGGCGGCGGTATCCACAAACGACTGGATTCAGGTGTTCGGCAGGGAAAATGGCTGGATTATGCTTCAGTACGATATTACCAGCGATCACATGCGCATCGGCTGGATTCAGGAAAGCGCACTGCCGAAGAACGCGAATGTCAGCGATATGCAGTTTAGTCAAGCGAAGGTGTGGACGAAGGTTTCAAGCAACTTGACGGATGACCCGCTGTTCTCCGCCGCGGCGATTTCGACGATTCCTGCGAATACGGAAGTGACCCGCTTAGCGACGATGGGGACATGGACGTATGTGGAATGGAACGCGGCGAATGCCCAGCCGATGCGCGGCTTTGTGCAGTCCGCGAACCTGACGAACCTTTCCGCGGATGATGTGCAGGCGATTGCAGTGCGCACACTGTCTGCGAGCGGCTTCAATACAGGGGAACAGGAAGCATCTTACTCTTGCCAATATGACCCGGAGACGGCGCGTTGGTCGGTGGTGGTTTATGTGCAGCATAAATACCAGACGGTCGTGTGGGTGGATGACGCGACGGGAGAGGGAACAATCGGATAAAGAAAAGAGCCGGGGAAGCATACGAAATGCTTCTCCGGCAATATTTTACCCAAACAGCCCCAGCCCTTCGAGCAGAATCTTCAAGCCGATGCCAATCAGCACCAGACCGCCAACCAGCTCCGCCTTGCTCTTGTAGCGCAGCCCGAAGCGGTGACCGACCAGCAGACCGATGGGCGAAAGCGTGAACGTCGTCAGACCAATCAGGCAGGCTGCGAGGGCGATGTCCGTGCCTTCCAGCGCGAAGGTGACGCCGACCGCCAGCGCGTCAATGCTTGTGGCAATCGCCAGCAGCAGCATCGTCTTGAAGCCGAAATCGTCATTGGTTTCATCCTCGTCCTTGCTCAGCGCCTCGCGCACCATGTTCACGCCGATAATCGCCAGCAGGATGAACGCCACCCAATGGTCGAACTGGTCAATCAGATTGGAGAACGTCGTGCCGAGGAAGTACCCCAGCGTCGGCATCAGCGCCTGAAAAATGCCGAAATACGCGCCCACGCACAGCAGATGCTGCCATTTGACTTTCTTCACGCTCAAGCCTTTGCAGATGGACACCGCGAACGCATCCATGCTCAATCCGACGCCAAGAAGCAGAATCTCCCAAATCGACATGCCGCTCATCCCCCAGTTTCCTGTATGTCATGAGCGATTATTATATGCCTGAAATATTGATTAGTCAAGGAAAACTGTTTCAATTCGCCGCTTCCTTTTTTCCATGGAAGATGATACAATAGCAATAACAAGGCGAAAGCCGCAGACGAAGGAGGCAATTATCATGAAGCGGATTTTGACGACGCTGATGACAATCATGCTGATGATGGGGATGGCGGGAAGCGCGGAGAGAGTCTATCAGGAGATTCCTCTGCCGGTGTCCGCGCAGCCAACGTTCTACACCTGCACCGATGCGTCTGGGAACACCTACGACCTGTTTGAAATCGTCAAGTGGCAGGAGGACGAGAACCACTGCGTCACGGCGGTGACAGGGCGCTTTGAGCGGGTTGTGACAGACGACGACTGCGAAACGGGCGAGTATGCAAATAACGGGCAGACGGTGACGTTCCCGCTGGCGGCGGATTTTTCCGCTATGATGCTGAGCAGCATGACGGATGCAGACATGTGGATGATTCCCGTGACCGACTTGCGGGCGTGGTACATCAGCGCGTATCTGGATGGCACAGCGCCCGAAAGCGGCGAAATCGTCTTTGCGTATGATGTTTCGCAGGAGGACGCGGCGTTCGACTTCTGGTTCATCACGGTGCGGATTGCGCTGAACGACGCGGGCGAAGTGGCGTACATGGAATATGAGTATGTGCCGTGGGGGTAAGGAGAGAAAGCAAATGAAGCGGATTTTGACGTTTCTACTGGCGGCGGCACTGCTGCTGACCAGCCTTTCGTGCGCGCTGGCGGACGGCACGTCCCCAATTGTGTCGGACGGGCTGACTGAGCTGAAAAGCAAGCGGCTGATTCAGATTGTGGAGGACGAAATCGGCGAGGGCTGGACGCTCTATCAGCCGAACGGACGGGAGTATGAGGAAAACTTCTCGTCGCTGGTGAACTTGCGGGAAATGCACTTCCTTCCGGTGGTTGCTTGGAAAGGCAATCAGCTGCGGCTGCTGATTTTGAGGCGGCAGGGTGACCTGTGGAAAGTAAGCGAGCAGAACGACTGCGCTTTGATGCGGTACGGATGGACGCTGCATAACTTCTCTGCTATGGGCTACGGAAATTCCGATTGGGCTGATATTTACTTTTACTTTCTGGACGAAAATCAGAAAGAGTGGGAACTTGCACTGCATTTGAGCGATACAAATGTATCGTATTTTGATATGATTTACGTTCCGGAAAAATATGGAACAATAATCGTGTTTTACTATGACTGCGAATTGAAATTCCTATTTGACGCCCCTTTCTATTTCCAACTCAACTATGATATAAAACCTGCTGAAAGTTATTCTTTCGATGTAAAAGATTTTGATTTGGCGACCTGCCCGCTGTCCATGCAGGAATTTCTCGTTCCGGCGGTCGTCACTTGCGGCGAAGAAGGCGCAGGGCTGTATATCATGGTACAGCAGGACATTCAGCCGATTTTGACCCTTGTTGATGGTACAGCGATTGAAGCAATCCCGCAGAAGTGGGAACGCGATTGGACAATCGTGTACTATCAGGGCAATTACCTGTTCATGAAGACGGAATACGTCACCTTCTCAGAGTAAACAGCATCGACTGCGGCGCGCTCTTGCTCCGCAGTCTCTTTTTGTCCCAGCGCAAAAATCAGCGAAAACCACGAAAACTTTCAATTTCCGTGTTAAAAAATTGACAAGAGCCCTTGAACTGCGGTGCGGAATGTGGTATCATAATTGTGCCATTCAAGGAAATGGCAAAACAAGGAGGTACGCGCATGAAAACGATGCTTTCTAAGTTGACTTCCGCGCTGCTCTGCCTTGCAATGCTGCTGACGATGTGCAGCTTCGCAATGGCGGAAGCGGGAACGTACACGGGCGTGGGTGACAGCGAAATCGGCGGCAAGGGCGCCATCGAAGTCAGCGTGACCGTGGATGAAAACGGTGTGGTAACGGACATTCAAGTGACGAAGAACGGCGACACGGCGGGCATTGCGGATGCTGCTGTGGAGGCGATGCCGGGCCGCATCATGGCGGCGCAGTCTGCGAACGTGGACGGCGTTTCCGGCGCGACGATGACGTCCGAAGCAATCAAGATGGCTGTGCTGGATGCCGTCACGGCGGCGGGTCTGGACACGGTAAAGTGGTCTACCTATGCGGCAACCGAAGCGGTGAAGGCGGACGACGCCACCTATAACACGGATATCGTGATTATCGGCGCGGGCGGCGCGGGCATGACCGCGGCGCTGACGGCGGCGGAAAAGGGCGCGGACGTCATCATTCTGGAAAGTCAGGCGGCTGTCGGCGGCAACTCTGTCCGCGCGACGGGCGGCATGAACGCGGCGGATACTCCCGCGCAGGATGAAAACGAATTCGGCGAATCCGCTGGCGTGGAAAAGACGCTGAAGACTGCGCGCACGACCTATGCCGACAACGTGACCATCACCAAGTTGGCGGAAGAAGTCGAAAAGCAGTGGGCGGACTATCAGGCAAACCCGGTCGGCTATTTCGACAGCGACGAGCTGATGGAACTGGACACCATGATCGGCGGCAAGGGCATCAACAATCCCGAACTGGTCGAAGAACTGGCGGACGAATCGGCGGACGGCGTTGAATGGCTGAAGAAGTACGGCATTAATCTGACCAGCGTGGGCAGCTTCGGCGGCGCGTCCGTCAAGCGTATCCATCGCCCGGTCAATGCGGAAGGCAAGACCATCGCGGTTGGCTCCTACATGATTCCGCTGCTGGAAAAGGCTTGCGAAGAAAACGACAAGATTTCCATTCAGCTGGAAACCACCGCGACGACCATCCTGACCGATAAAAACGGCAAGGCAGTCGGCGTGAAGGCAGTCGGCGCGACGGGCAACGAAGTGACCGTGAACGCGAAGGCGGTTATTCTGGCGACAGGCGGCTTCGGCGCGAATCTGGACATGGTGGCGGAGCTCGTGCCCGCGCTCAAGGGCTTCATGACCACGAACGCGGCGGGTGCGCAGGGTCAGGGCATCGAAATGGCGCAGGCGCTGGGCGCGGCGACGGTGGACATGGATCAGATTCAGATTCACCCGACCGTGCAGTTTGACACCGCGGCGCTGATTACCGAAGGTCTGCGCGGCGACGGCGCTGTGCTGATCAACGCCGATGGCAAGCGCTTCATCGACGAAGTCGGCACGCGTGACGTGGTGAGCGCGGCGGAAATCGCACAGCCCGGCTCTTACAGCTATCTGGTGGTCGATCAGGCGATGCTGGACAAGTCCTCGGTCATTGCGGGCTATGTCAAGCGCGGCTTCGTCTTCCAGGGCAACACCTATGAGGAACTGGCGGAAGCGCTGGGTGTGGACGCGGCGACCTTCGCGGAAACGATGAACACTTGGAACACCTACGTCGAAGCGAAGAACGACCCGGATTTCGGCCGTACTTCCTTCGCGCAGCCCCTGAACACCGCGCCGTACTATGCCATCAAGGTGACGGCGGGCGTCCATCACACGATGGGCGGTCTGGTGATTAACACGGACACCGAAGTCCTCAAGGCCGACGGCACGGCGATTGCGGGTCTGTACGCGGCGGGCGAAGTGACCGGCGGCGTGCATGGCGCGAACCGTCTGGGCGGCAACGCTGTGGCGGACTTCGTGGTCTTCGGCCGCATTGCGGGCGAAGAAGCGGCGGAATACGCGCTGGGCGAGTAATCACGATAATAGGAATCAACCGGGCGGGTCGGCATGGGCTGACCTGCCCGGTTTTTTTCTGGTTCTTCACGGAATCTTGGGGAAGAGCAGCTTGGGGCGCGTCTGCGGACGCGCAAAGTTACTGGCAGGGACGCTTCGCTGCCTGCGC
>ENA-UAON01000652-UAON01000652.1-human-gut-metagenome-genome-assembly--contig:-NODE-652-length-12669-cov-5.179879_pt1 | contig 12669 bp, 10 predicted proteins | sample MGYA00243469_ERZ654557 | MGnify/ENA primary metagenome ERZ654557 (study PRJEB26926, sample SAMN06164571) | human gut metagenome | biome: ENVO:00009003; feature: ENVO:2100002; material: ENVO:00002003...
GCTCGGAGATGTGTATAAGAGACAGATGTATAAGGCAATACTGACGCTCAAGACGGTCGAGGAGTGCATGGACTTTTTCGACGATCTGTGCACCGTTACCGAGATTCAGGCAATGGAGCAGCGCTATCAGGTTGCGGTGTGCCTTTCCAAGGGTATGATCTATAACGATATTCTGGCAGAGACCGGCGCTTCCAGTGCAACGATAAGCCGCGTTAACCGCTCGCTGCAATACGGCAAGGACGGATACGAGATCGTGTTCGAGCGCCTTGCAGAGCAGAAGGAAGAGGACTGATGGCTTCCTCCTACGGGCCGCTGTCGCTGTGGTATGATACGCTCACCGGCGATATCCCCTACGGCGAGTTTGCCGACTTCTACGAGGCACGGTTTAATATTGACGGCGGCGAGTTTAAAACGCTTCTTGACCTCTGCTGCGGCACGGGTACTCTCACAGCGCTCATGGCGCACCGCGGATACGAAATGATCGCAGTCGATGCGTCGGCGGATATGCTCATGCAGGCCTCCGACAAGGCATCGGATGCCGAGATTGCGCCGCTGTATCTGTGTCAGGACGCATGCGAGCTTGATCTTTACGGCACGGTGGACGCAGCTTACTGCTCGCTCGACGGGATAAACTACATCTCCCCCGATAAGCTCGGCCGTGTTTTTGACAGGCTGCACCTTTTTGTGCGGCCGTACGGGCTTTTTATATTCGATATCAAAACGCCGGAGAGCTTCAGAGCGCTCGACGGCGAAATTTTTGTGGACGAAACCGACGACGTGCTCTGCCTATGGCGCGCGGATTTCTCCGAGGAGGACAACACGCTTCTATACGGAATGGATCTGTTCTCCCGGCGCGGCAAGCTGTGGCAGCGCGAATGCGAGGAGCACGTTGAATACGCCCACTCGCCCGAGGCGCTCAAAGCCATGCTTGAAAAATCGGGCTTTGAGCAGGTTGAGTTTTTCTCCGACTGTCCGCAGGGCGACAGGGGCAGAATGTTCATATCGGCAAAAAACACAAGCATTTATTGAGGTAACACAATGGACAGGATTCTCAGAGCAACAGCCGGTGACGGCTTTATTAAAATGTCGGCAGTCAGCGCGAAAGACACAGTGCAGCGCGCAAAGGATATCCACGGCTGCACACCCACTACAGCGGCAGCCCTCGGCAGGACGCTGTGCGCAGCATCCATGCTCGGCAACATGATGAAGGAGGACGACGGCAGCCTGACCATACGCATAAACGGCGGCGGCCCGATCGGCAGCGTCATCGCCGTTTCCGACAGCGCAGGCTTTGTGCGCGGCTATGTGACAAACCCATCGGTCGAGCTTTCTCTCCGTAAGGACGGCAAGCTCAACGTCGGTGGAGCAGTCGGGCGCGACGGCATGATAACCGTCAGCCGTGATATCGGTCTCAAGGAGCCGTATATAGGCTCAACGCAGCTCGTTTCCGGTGAGATAGCCGAGGATCTGACGGCATACATGCTCGAAAGCGAGCAGATACCGGCCGCCTGCGGGCTTGGAGTTCTGGTCGACACCGATCTTAGCATCAAATCGGCCGGAGGCTTCATAGTGCAGCTCATGCCCGGCGCTCCGGATGAGCTTATAGACAAGCTGGAAGAGAACATAACCATGATGGACGCTCTGACGACCATACTCGCCGAGGATGGGCTTGAAGCGGTGTTCGAGCAGGTGCTCAAAGGGCTTGAGCATCACATAGTCGGCGAGGATGAGATAAGCTATCGCTGCAAATGCAGCCGTGAGCGCGTTGCAAGCGCCATCCTCGGCATAGGCAAGGATGAGCTTGAGAGCATGGTCAACGAAGGCAAGGACGTTGACGTCAGCTGCCAGTTCTGCGATACGGTGTACACTTTTACTCCCGACGACATTTCCGATCTTCTTAAGCAGGCAAAAAGTGATTAAAAAACTCAAAATTGTTGTTGACAATTCGGGTCAGCTTTAGTATAATAAACAAGCCGCTGATGAGGGAGCATAGCTCAGCTGGTTAGAGCACCTGCCTTACAAGCAGGGGGTCACTGGTTCGAGTCCAGTTGTTCCCACCATTTTATCAGCATACGCCTCTGTAGCTCAGTAGGTAGAGCAGCGGACTGAAAATCCGCGTGTCGTTGGTTCAACTCCGACCGGAGGCACCATTATGCGGGTGTAGCTCATCCGGTAGAGCGCCACCTTGCCAAGGTGGAGGTAGCGAGTTCGAGCCTCGTCACCCGCTCCATAAAGAAACAGTCCGTCCAATATGGCAGGTGTTCGTAAAACAGTGTTATCCAAATAACACGAAATGAGCATCTGTCAGACAGGATTGGTCAACGAAAAAAACGCCATATTCAGCCCCGAAAGCTGAGTATGGCGTTTTTTCTGCTTATTTGCGTTTCCGCTTTCCTTTTCCGTGCGGCTGGTATGGCTTAGCCTTGCCACGCTGGCTGGCAGGGCTTTTCATGTGTTTGGACAGCTTTAATACTTCAATGAGATTGATGAACTACTCCTTGGTAATGGCATCGTAATCAATACCGAATGTCGTAAGGAATATCCTCGCCTGTTTCTCGGCGTCGCTGCCCTCAAAGTTCATGGCATCCTGCAACTGACTCTGAACTTCCTCCGCAATGGAGGGTGTGTCTGCCGTTGTGGTGTCGGTGCTGTGTTCCTCCCGAATATCACGGAGGATCGCCTTCAGATCGTTGGCAAGCACATGACCGAAATAATCATCCTCCCGCACCTGGGCCAGTTCCAATGTCCGGGAGGAAAGATCGTCCTGCCCGTCATGCTTCATCAAGGCCATCTTCCGTACTGCTTCCAGCATGGCGTTCATATCGTTGATCCGCATATCTGCGATCCGGTCCACATAGATCTCCGCATCCAGCATCATACGCTGAAAATCTTTGTGGCAAAGCATTTCCGACAGCAGCCGGTGATTGAACTGTCCCGCCTTTAATACTTCTATGGCATCATCACTCAGATGCAGAGCGTCCAGCTCTGTGTCCGGGTGATTTTTTGTTTCCGTCATACCCAGCAGATAGTCCGTGGACACGCCGTAGAACTTCGCCAGCGTGACAATGCTGAACGGGCTGATGTCCTTGAAATCGTCTGCCTCATATTTGCCGAGAGCGGACTTGGAAAGCCCGGTCTGCTCTGAAAGCTGTTCCAGCGTCAGGCCCCGATCCACTCGCAGATCCTTCAATCGCTCCTGTATGGTGAGTTTTATCTGCATGGCGTACCCCTCCTTCTTTCTGTCTCTAAGCGTGGAAATTCACCCTGTCTTGCGCTCTTTTCCGACCTCTTGGATATACGGGAAAGGGCGCATTTTTTCGTTAAACTGTACCTGTAATAACACCTGGACCTTGAAAATCGAATGACCGTCCGAATGGGATATGTCCCCCGGCGAAGTATTTGCCATGACCGCAAAAGCACGAGCATACCAACGGGGACGAGAACGCCGGGAGCGATCCTCCGGGCAGGAACGACATTCGGGAAAAGCGGCAAAAAACCACAGCTATTTTCAAACCATGTGAAAACAGCGAAGAACCCGCTGTTTTTGTGCCGTTTCCCATATCAATCAGCGATGCACCGGACAGCGAACACAGTATGCCGTTCCGTATGAGCTTTCACCGAACCACGAAAAGTCAAGCGGAACAGCAAAAACGATAGGTGTCCCTTGTGAACAGGGGTACACGGGCGGCAATTCCAGCGGATGGCCGTCCATGATAAAACAACGCTCTGCGGCAAATAGGTGTTGCCATTCAGCACATCCATTATACCACAGAGCGAATCCAAAAAGGGAAAGGAATTGTAAATATGAGCAGAAACAAGGCAGAAAACTGCCGCAATGAAGTGAAATCCTACATCACCCGAGAGGGCATGACCATGACGGAGGTGGTGGAGCTGCTGGCCGACGAACACGGCTGGAGCAGCAGCGTCCCTAACCTGTCCGGCAAGCTGCGGCGTGGGTCGCTCAGGTACACCGAAGCCGTGGAGTTGGCCGATGTGCTGGGCTACGATTTGGTTTGGCAGAAGCGCCGGGAGGTGAGGTAATATCGCTGGAACGACGGACGGACTGCTGAAAAAATATCGACAGATACCGCGCAAACCTGTTGATTTTTTCGGATGGATGTACTATACTTTATTTCAAGCGAACGCTTTGAATGAGGAGGGCAATTCGATGGCGAATTACACGCAAGAGCAGTGGAACGCAAAAAAAATCGAGCTTATGGAAACGTGCTTCAACGGTTTTGCCGATCTGGGTCTGCACGGCACCGGGATTCGCACCCTGGCAAAGCACTGTGGGTATAACACGACCATGATCTATACCTATTTTGAGGATCTGGACGACCTCATCGTCCAATCCACCGAATACTGTATGAGCAAGGTGGAAGATGAGTTTATGGCGAAAGCCCCCACAGACGTGGAGGACTTATGGCGGTTCATTGACGAGATCCCATACTGGACAGCAGAGAAGCACGGCAAGAAATACCGCCTGATGTATCAGGTGTACACCCATCCAAAGTACAGGGAATATGGTCAGAAATTCTTCAAAGGCGTAGACCAGCGATATACTGAATACGCAAAGAGCCTGGAGCCTAAGCTGGGCATTCCATATCAAAAGCTGACACCGCTGATTTTCATACTGGTCCGGGCGTGTGTGCATTACGCATTGTTTGAGGACAAATTTTATCTGAAATCCCAGATAGAGGTGCTGAAAGAAACCCTTGAACTCTTTATTGCGAAGTACAACACAAAATCGGATTCAGACACTTTGACAGAATAAATTCAAAATTTAGTTTCATAGAAGGAGGCCAAACCCACATGAAGAAACGTATTTTTAGCCTGCTGCTTACGCTTTGCCTTGTAGTAGGGATGCTGCCTACGGTGGCTTATGCTTATAACAATTATGACACCATTGACAGCGGCGAATTCAATGAAGAAGTGACTAACAGCGGAATTATCGATGGAGGTACATTTAATAACACAGTAACCAACATTCCTGGAAGTTACATCAATAATGGCACATTCAATGGTATTGTATATAATAGAGGTGGATGTCAAATCGCTGATGGTATATTTAATAACACGGTAAACAATGATAGTGCCAGCGACCACATCTTAGGTGGTACATTCAATGCCACGGTAAATAATAATAGTGGCGCAAAAATCCAAGGCGGTACATTTAATGGCACAGTAAATAATACTGGTACCGCAAAAATCCAAAATGGTACATTTTATAGCACAGTAAATAATAATTTTGATTGCGACATTAGAAGTGGTACATTCTATGGTGATGTAGAGAATAACGGAAACATCACTGGTGGCACATTCTATGGTACAATAATTGGAAGTGGAACTTTATCAGGTGCAACATATCGCCGTATTGTTACTTTCGATAGTAATGGTGGTAGTGAAGTATCAAGTCAGGATATCCTCAAGGATAGCACAGCAACCGAACCCACAGACCCCACCAAGGAAGACTATACTTTCGAAGGTTGGTACAACGGCGATACCCTCTATGACTTTGATACCCCTGTAACCGAGAATATCATTTTGACAGCGAAATGGACTGTAGATAGAATAAAACTGACAAAAGCTATCCTTGAAAGCTCGTATAAGAGCAGTAACAGGTATAGTTTACCTGACGGGCATTATTATCTTGGTGAGAATATTTCGGTAGATAAGAACATTGATATAGGAGATAGAAGCACAGTCAACAACGTTATCCTTGACCTTAATGGGTATGAGTTGAGAAAAGATGATAATACAGTATTGCTCTATTTACAATATGACAGCACACTGACGGTAATAGATAGCAGCGTGACCAAATCGGGTAAAATTGTTAGTGATTATGCGATTTGTTTCACCAGTAGGAGCAAACTTAATGCCAATGGCGGTACAATAGAGGGTGATGTGCATTTATCTGGTAAAAATGCAATAATTGATAATACTGACCCCTCAAATGTTACTGTATTCCGCAATGGGCAGATAGGAGGGACCTATTCAACTGCAATTATCAACGATGGTATTTTTTACAGCACAGTTAACAACTATCATGGCACCATCACTGGCGGCACCTTCTATGGTGAAGTAACAAATATCAACCTTACCACTGGTGGCACCTTCTATGGTGAAGTAACAAATAATGGCACCATCACTGGTGGCACATTCTATGGTACAATAATTGGAAGTGGAACTTTATCAGGTGCTACATATCGTCGTATTGTTACCTTTGACAGTAACGGCGGCAGTGAAGTACCAAGTCAGGACATCCTCAAGGATAGCACAGCAACTGAACCCACAGCCCCAGCCAAGGAAAACTGTACTTTCGAAGGTTGGTACAACGGCGATGCTCTCTATAACTTCAATACACCTGTAACAGAGAGCATCACCTTAAAGGCAAAGTGGTCTGAGAAGTCCAGTATCACCTTTAACACCAATCCTCAGTCCTGCACTTATAACGGTTCTACCCAGGCGTTTTCTATCACAGAAACAAGCATAACTGACTTTAATATCTCCTACAAGCAGAATGGTCAAATCGTAACCAATCCCACCAATGCTGGTTCTTATGATGTCATCATCACAAGAGCAGAGGATAATACCTATAATGCGGTGGATGTAACCATCAGCAATGGTTTGGTGATTGAACCTGCAGCGCCTGCTGAGAACCCCGCAAAGAAAACCACAGCAAGAGTCGTCAGAGGCAGAACCCTTGCCGATGCAGCCGTTACGAATGGCGAGATCCTGGCCCTTGACGGCGTAACTCCCCTGACAGGTACATTTGCCTGGGTTGACAGCACCAAGGCCATGAGTGCGGACGGCACGGAGCAGATGGTTTTCACTCCTGACAACGCCAATTACGCTCCCATCACGATTAATGTGGCGGTCAGCACCTACACGACAGGCGGCGGCTCCGCAACTCCCACCTATCCTCCCACGGTGACCCAGCCCGACAACGGCAGCGTGACCGTCAGCCCTAAGTCCCCCAAGAAGGGTGACACCGTCACCATCACACCTAGGCCCGAGGCTGGCTATACAGTGGAGCAGATCCTTGTCACGGACAAGAACGGTGACCCTGTCAAGGTCACCAACAACGGCGACGGCACCTACAGCTTCACCCAGCCCGCAGGTAAGGTGGACGTCGAGGTCACCTTCATGGAAGACAACACCATGTTGAACTTCTTCGTGGATGTGCCCGCCAATGAATACTACTATGACGCGGTGCTGTGGGCAGCTGAGAACGGCATCACCGGCGGCGTGGATGATGTCCACTTCGCACCCAACGCCCCCTGCACCCGTGCCCAGATCGTCACGTTCCTGTGGCGCGCCGCAGGCAGCCCCGAGCCCAAGAACCTGAGCAGCCTTTCCGATGTCTCCGCTGACGCCTACTACGCCAAAGCGGTGGCGTGGGCTCTTGAAAACGGAATCACCACCGGTACCGGCGACGGCACCACCTTCAGCCCCAACGCCACCTGCACCCGCGCCCAGGCCATGGCCTTCATCTACCGCAGCGAGCAGGCCCGGGGCGGCGGTATGCAGGGTACGTGGATGTTCCTGAATCCCTTCTCCGATGTGGACCTGGAGAGCTACTACGGCGAGGCGGTCATGTGGGCGGTGGCCAACGGCGTCACCGACGGCACCACCGCCACCACCTTCAGCCCCAACGCCACCTGCACCCGCGCCCAGATCGTGACCTTCCTGTTCCGCTGCTTGGGCGGCGAATAAGAGCGCACAAAGAATCCCTTGATTACAAGGGCGCACTTCTATACAGGGCAAGCCCTGTATGTGCGCTCTGCGAGGCGAACAGCCCGGACACTTGATAGTCCGGGCTGTTTTGCGTCACTGCGTTCCGTACAAGGGGCTGCACCCCTTGCGATGCCTGCGGCATCTATTCCAGCGCACTTTGCAGCGGGAACAATCTGCTGACGCAGACCGTCCCTGCCGCAAAGTCTGAAAATCCCATACCCTAGCCAGACCGTCTACTGAAAATGTGGGCGGTCTTTTTTTATCCCATCCATCCCATCAAAAGGAGGTCATACACTATGGCAAAGCAGAAAACTATCCCCCAGCTGAAAGATGAGATTGCCGCCAATGAGCGCCAGCTTGCCCAGCTCCGGCACAAACAGCAGCAGCTTGAAAACCGTGCCACCTACTACGAAAAAGGTGACCGCCGGAAACGGGCACACAGGCTGATCACTCGTGGAGCCGCTGTGGAGAGTATAGCCCCGCTGGCAAAGGTTTTGACCGAAACAGAGTTCTATGCCTTTGCAGAAAAAGCCTTTTCCTTGCCGGAGGTCAGGGACCTGCTCATGGAGGCCGTCAACGAGCACAACAAAAATGAATTTGGGGGTGATTGACTATCGCACTGTATCATTTTCATGTGACCCAGATCAAACGCAGCGCCGGACAGTCTGCCGTGGCTGCTGCCGCCTATCGCTCCGGCGAAAAGCTGCACAGTGAGTATTACGGCGAGGACAGCGACTACACCCGCAAGGGCGGCGTGATCTGTTCGGAAACCCTTTTGCCGTCCCATGCTCCTCCGGAGTACGCGGACCGTGAAACCCTCTGGAATGCCGTTGAAAAAGCCGAGCGAGGAAAGAAAGCCCAGCTTGCATACAGTTTTGACATTGCCTTGCAGAATGAGTTTTCCATGGAGGAGAACATCGAACTTGCAAGGCGATTTTTATTGGAGCAGTTTGTGAGCCGGGGGATGGTGGTGGACTTTGCTATTCATCAGCCGGACAAGGAGGACGGCGGCATCCAGAACCCGCATTTTCATGTCATGTGTCCCATCCGCCCTGTCGAGCCGGACGGTAAATGGGGCAACAAGCAACGGCGGGAATATGTGCTGGACGAGGACGGCAACCGCATCCGGGACGAGGCTGGCAACTATGTGTTCAACGCCGTCCCCACCACCGACTGGGGCAGCCCGGAAACGCTGGAAGCATGGCGGCAAACATGGGCTGAACTTTGCAACGCCAAGTTTGCCGAGAAGGGTTTGGATTGCCGCATCGACCACCGCAGCTATGAGCGTCAGGGTGTAGAGCAGATACCCACCCAGCATGAGGGGCCGACTGTCCGGGCGATGGAGGCCATGGGCATCCGTACCGACAAGGGCGATCTCAACCGCTGGATCAGGCAAACCAACGCCATGCTCCGGGAGGCGAAGCAGAAAATTGCCGCCCTGATTGACTGGCTCAAAGAAGTGAAAGCTGAGCTGTCCAAGCCCCAGCCGCCTACACTGGTGGAGCTGCTGTCCGCCTACTATGACAACCGCAACAAGGGTGCATACAGCAGCAAAGCCAGGATCACCAATTTGAAAAAGCTGTCTGAGGCAGTCAGCTATCTGGAATCCAAGCGCCTCTACACCGCTGATGATCTGGACGCAGCCTTGCATACCATGCAGGGCAAAATCGACACGCTGAAAAAGTCGGTATCCGGGAAACAGGCCCGCATCAAGGAACTGGACGAGCTGCTTCGCATGGCGGATTACTACAAGGCCGGAAAGCCCGTTGCCGACAAGCTGAAAACCATCCGTTTTGTGAAATCCCGTCAGAAGTACAAGGATGAACATGACGATACGCTTCGCCTATTCTATATGGCCGAGCGCAAGCTGAAAGGACAAGTGGTGGACGGCAAGCTTCCCGTTGCTGAATGGCGTGCGGAAAAGACCCGTCTGGAAACGGAGTACAGGGATTTGCAGACGGAGCTTACGCCCCTGTATGCCGACACAAAAAAGCTCTGGGCCATCCATTACAACATCTATGAGGTACAGCATGAGCAGGAGCATCAGAACGCCGTTGCGCGGCAGAAAAAGCAGGAAATCGAACACTAATTCTTACACAAAATCAGGAGGTATTTATGAAACAGAAATCGAAATTTGAACACCAACTCGACCCGGAGGGATATTATTTCTCCGAGCCGGAGTCTCTGCCGTCTGAAAGAACCGAGCGCAGATTCTTCTGGGGCGAGGACGGCCACATCCATGTGAAGAACCTATCCGCTTTCTGGATTCCCGAACTGACCGTTACCGAGGTCATCCACGGCACCACCTACGTTGTCACAGGCAGCTATGAGGGGACGGAAAACTTTGTCCGCAAGCTGGAACGCATCACATCCAAAAAGTTTGCAGAAAAGATGGAGGATTCAGAATGACAAACACCCAGAATCTTGGTACAATAGAGCCAACCAATCCTGTACTGACAGTTGCTCCACCAAAGGAGGATACAGAAATGTACGGAGCAACAGATAAAATGACCGCCCTTTATTGCCGACTGTCTCAGGAGGATGACCGGGCTGGCGAATCCCTGTCCATTGAAAATCAGAAGGCCATGCTTTTGCAGTATGCCAGGGAGCATCACTTCCCCAACCCCACGTTTTTCGTGGATGACGGTGTTAGCGGTGTGACCTATGACCGCCCCGGCTTTCAGGCCATGCTGACCGAAATCGAGGCGGGGCGGGTGGCCGTAGCGATCACCAAGGACCTTTCCAGATTGGGCCGCAACTCGGCACTGACGGGGCTTTACACCAACTTCACCTTCCCGCAGAACGGCGTCCGTTTCATCGCCATCAATGACAACTACGACACCATTGACCCCAACCGGGTGGACAATGATTTTGCGGGTATCAAGAACTGGTTCAATGAGTTCTATGCCCGGGACACCAGCCGCAAGATCCGGGCTGTCCAGAAAGCCAAGGGTGAGCGTGGCGTACCTCTTACCACCAATGTGCCCTATGGCTATGTGAAGGACCCGGAGAATCCCCGCCGCTGGGTGGTTGACCCGGTAGCCGCCGATGTAGTGAAGCGTATCTTCAACCTATGCATGGAGGGCCGTGGTCCCATGCAGATCGCCAACCAACTGAAAGCGGATAGGGTACTGACCCCCAGCGCATACAGAGCCTTGCAGGGAATCAAGACCCCGAACAAGAAAGCGGAGGACCCCTGCGACTGGCACAGCAGTACCGTTGTGGCGATTCTGGAACGGCGGGAGTACACGGGCTGTACGGTGAACTTCAAGACCTATACCAACTCCATCTGGGACAAGAAACAGCGGGACAATCCCCTTGAGAAGCAAGCCATCTTCCCCAATACACATGAGGCCATCATCGAGGAAGCCGTGTTTGAGAAGGTACAGCAGGTTCGCCAGCAGCGGCACCGCAAGACCCGCACAGGACGTAGCAGTATCTTTTCCGGGCTGGTGTACTGCGCTGACTGCGGCGAGAAGCTGTATTACGGGGCGACCAACAACCACAGACCGGAGGGTGCGTTCTTCGACTGTTCTCTCCATTGGAAGCACAAGGACAAGTGCGGTACTCATTACATCCGGGAAGCCGTACTCAGCCATCTGGTCCTGAAACACATTCAGGCTGTGACAGGCTACATTCTGCGTCATGAGGCACATTTCCGCACGGTAATGGAAGAACAGCTCCGGCTGGAAAGCTGCGAGCAGATCCGCATTCGCAGAAAACGGCTGGAACGGAACGAAAACCGCATCGATGAGCTGAAACGGCTGTTCATCAAAATCTACGAGGACAACGCCAGCGGGCGGCTGAGTGATGAACGCTTCGATATGCTGAGCCTGACCTATGAAACGGAGCAGAAGCAGTTGGAGGGCGAGTGCGTCACCCTGCGGCAGGAAATTGAAGTACAGGAACGACAGAACGAAAACATTGAGAAGTTCATTCAGGCGGCGCACAAGTATGTGGGCATTGACGAGTTGGACGGCTATGCTCTGCGGGAGCTGGTGTCCGCCATCTATGTGGACGCACCGGACAAATCCAGCGGAAAGCGGGTGCAGCACATCCACATCAAGTACGACGGGCTGGGTTTCATCCCACTGAATGAGCTGATGAAAGAGGAAACGGCGTGACCGAAGTCACGCCGCACCCCTTGAAAACACAAGGTTTTCACCATTTTTTGATTTTACTGTTTTACGACCACCCGGCCAATGATGTGACCATTATGAAAGAGGGGCACCCAGAAACGGGTACCCCTCTATTTTGGTGGGTCAGGTTGGAATTGAACCAACGATGTTTCAGATGTCACGGTTTTACAGACCGCTGCGATCGCCAACTACGCGCACTGACCCATATGGCGGAGAGCGCAGAACTCGAATCTGATATCACTTCTGATACGATCCGCTTAGCGGGCGGTCCCCAGACCTTCTGGGTTCACTCTCCAAGTATGGCTGGGGTGGTTGGATTCGAACCAACAAATGCCGGTGTCAGAGACCGGTGCCTTGACCGCTTGGCGACACCCCAATAAAATGGCAGGGATAGGGCGACTTGAACACCCACGGGCGGTTTTGGAGACCGCTGCTCTACCAGTTAAGCTATACCCCTGTATGATGGTGATGCCTGCGGGACTCGAACCCAGCATTACAAGCTTGAGAGGCTTGCGTCCTGACCAATTAGACGAAGGCACCAGATGGAGATACGGGTCGGATTCGAACCGACGATTAACAGCTTTGCAGGCTGTCCTCTTCAACCTCTTGAGTACCGTATCATGGCTGGGATAGTTGGATTCAAACCAACAGTGGCCGGCATCAAAGGCCGGTGCCTTAGCCGCTTAGCAATATCCCAGTATTATGGAGATCCGCGCCGGACTCGAACCGGTCATTGCAGCCGTGAAAGGGCTGTGTCCTAACCTGTCTCTTATACACATCTGACGCTGCCGAC
>ENA-UAON01000660-UAON01000660.1-human-gut-metagenome-genome-assembly--contig:-NODE-660-length-12558-cov-4.275454_pt1 | contig 12558 bp, 10 predicted proteins | sample MGYA00243469_ERZ654557 | MGnify/ENA primary metagenome ERZ654557 (study PRJEB26926, sample SAMN06164571) | human gut metagenome | biome: ENVO:00009003; feature: ENVO:2100002; material: ENVO:00002003...
AGTGTGACTACTGCGGCAAGATCTTAAGCCGGTGTACCGATGGCAATAAAGATCACAAATGTGACTACTGCGACAAGGTTTTAAGCCAGTGTGCCGATGATAATAAAGATCATAAGTGTGACTACTGCGGCAAGATCTTAAGCCGGTGTACCGATGGCAATAAAGATCATAAATGTGATTACTGTGGCAAGATTCTAAGCCAATGTGACGATGATAATAAAGATCATAAGTGTGACTACTGCGGCAAGATTTTAAGCCAATGTGACGATGGTAATAAGGATCACAAGTGCGACTACTGCGGCAAGATTCTCTCCGTGTGCACCGGTGGCAAGGCGACTTGCAAAGACAAAGCCAAATGTGAGATCTGCAATAAAGAATATGGAGAGCTTAATCCGAAGAACCACGCCAACCTCAAGCACTTCCCGGCAAATGCAGCCACCAAGACCACAGAAGGAACGATTGAATATTGGTACTGCGACGGTTGTGGGAAATATTTCAGCGATAAAGACGGTGCGAAAGAAATCTCAAAGACAGACACCATAACAGCGAAGCTGAAAAGTAATTCCCAAGCTCCTCAGACCGGTGACACTAATCATTTATTCCCGGCACTTGCATTGTTATTTGTCAGTGGCGGCACAGTCATCGGCACAACCATGATAGACAGAAAGAAAAAACATTATGAATAATAAATGATTCTTGTTTCTTTTTCCCACACATACAAAGGCGCCGTAGATATACGGCGCTTTTGTAACACGTACATCTATATAATGGAGACAATTTTTCTTATCACATACTCTGTATATTTTCTGTTATCACCATATTTTGAATCCGTTTTGCTGGAACACAGAACGCCAGAACCGCTGCTCCAAGTGTAAAAATTAAGACCAGTATACACAGTACAACCGGCATATGCCAGACATTTCCGAAATATCGTGTTACCAGACTCACATACAGGTAATGATTCAGCAGAATTCCAAGTCCGCCTCCGATAACAAGGCCGGAAATCGCATACGTAAAAGCTTCCGATGCGATCATACGCATAACCTGCCTGCTATCCATACCGACTGCCCGCATGATTCCGTACTGCTTCATTCGTGCGGTTACACTCATTGAAATACTGTTAATGATATTAAATACTGTTATTATGGCGATGATTAACAGAAAACTATATACAACAAACACTGTCGCCGTATAGGTCATCCGATCCTGCGAATTACTCTCCCGCAGGTCACTAAATATCACATTATCACCAACCAGCGCATAGATCTGCTGTATAGTGTCGTTCGTTGCATCCTTGTCCAAAATAATCCCTATCAGGCTATAATTCTGCTCTCCGGTCAGGCGCTCATAGGTCTCCGGTGAACAGATAACACTGTTTTCCGTCGGATAGACTCCCTCTGATACTGCACCGGTAATCTCTACGGTCGTTCCATTGATTTCAACCGTATCTCCCACTCTTAACGGGTTCTCTTTCTCATTGACAGCCGTCATCACCTGCAGATTATCTCCGACAACACCTGCGATATCTCCCTGTGTTACTACGTCCTCTGCACAATCCATGAGAAAGCTGCTGTAGGATACCAGATTCACCTGTTGCACTCCTTCTCTGGAGGAAATTGCCGGCACACTCGCCATATATGCACAACCATATACCTGCTTCACCCCCGGAATGGCCTGAATCTCATCGCATAGTCCCGGGCTCAGGATCCTTTCATTGGCATAGCCATTTAACAAAAGATCCGGTTGCCAGTCCCGCATAGCCGGAAGCAGTGCTTTGGCAAACTGCAGACCGACCGAAAAACTGAATACCAGAATAATGCTAAGAGAGAAACTGGCAGTCATCAGAAACCATGCTTTTTTAGAACCGATCGCATGATGCATTCCCAATGCTTTCTCGATTTTCCCGAATTTCAACCGCATTTTGCGATGCCCGGTCCTTCCCTGATCCATATTGCCGGAGATTGCCGATACCGGAGACACCTTTGCTGCCCGTATTGCCGGCAGCTGTGCTGCAATCAGCACGGTTATCACTCCGACTGCGGCTCCGCTGAGCAGGCCGACCGGACTGAAAGCAAATACCGGAAGGTCTTTAAATTCTCCACCTATGCCATAATGCAACACTGCACAGATACACCAGCTGATCACTGTTCCTGCCACCAGACCAATCGGCACGGCCTTCTTGCACCAGTTTAATGCTTCCAACCGCACATACCGGATGACCTGGCTTCGGCTGGCTCCTATACATCGCATCATTCCGAAAAACCGTGTCCGCTGTGCCACATTACTATTCATACTTCCGGAGATCATTAATCCCCCCGCAATCAGTACCAGTACAAATAAAAATCCGGCAATCCCATAAACACTTTTCACGCTGTTACTGCTGCTTTTCCCTGCCATTGCCATCAGTGCCGTATTTTCGGAAATACTGTCTGCCTGTATCCGGTAATCCTCCGAGAGCTCTGCAATTGCTCCGACTGCCTCACCGGCACTCTGAAACTGCACATACCAGACAGGTGAACAGAAAACCCCATTAGCCTCCATCAGAGATGCAAACGCTCCATATCGCATGTATACACCTATCAGGAAATACTGTCCATCATAGGCCTGTTTGTCATCCGACCCAAAGCCGGATATGATAACCTCTTTGTTACCGGCAGGTGTCTGTAGCTCTACATGGTCTCCGATTTTTACATTTAAGATCACCTTCGCATTCGAACTAAGCACAACCTCATTATCCTCCTGCGGATATTCGCCCTCTTCTATTGCAGTTACCATTTCCGTCAGATAGTTTTGATCGGTACCGTATAATGCAGCTTTTGTCTTTCCAATATAATAAGGATCTTCTGCATCCGTATTGAATTTTTCTGCACGACCAACAGCCAGTACATCCGGCCGACGGCTTATTTCCTCCGCAGTCCCTTCGGACAGGTTTTCAATTCCGATATGCCAGTTTCCATGCTTGGCCTGCAATGTTCTGCCTTCAGACCGGATCATCATATCCGATATGCTGAAAATCGTTGTCACCAGCAAGACGGAAATGATAATGCACAGAACCGTCATTCGATGACTATGCTTACGCACCTTCGCCGAAATCGGTATCAGACTCAGATAATTTTTCATTCCCGACACCTCCCAAGATCCGTCAACACACCGTCAGACACCTGCAATACCCGGTCGGCAGTCTGTGCAATGCTGCGATTATGGGTAATCATGATAATGGTCTGCTCATATTTTTTGGAAGTTTCCTTTAACAGGGCAATTACCTCACTGCTATTCTGTGTATCCAGATTACCGGTCGGTTCATCCGCAAGAATCAGAGACGGTCTGGTCATCAGGGCCCGCCCGATAGCGACCCTCTGCTGTTGCCCTCCCGACAGCTGACTCGGCAGATGATTTCGCCGCTCCTGCAGATTCAGTACCGAAAGCAGCTCCTCCAGGTATTTCCGATCCGGCTTCTGATAATCGAGCAATACCGGAAATATCATATTCTGCTCTACCGTAAGCTCCGGCACCAGATTAAATGCCTGAAAAATAAAACCGATATTCCTGCGCCGGAACACAGTCAGCTTTCGATCATTCATAGAAAAAATATCCTTGCCGTCAATCATTATCTTACCGGAGGTCGGCATATCCAATGCCCCGATCATATTCAGCAATGTACTCTTTCCGGAACCGGATTCTCCTACAATTGCCACATATTCGCCCTTTGGAACCGAGAAACTGACATCCTTTAATGCCTCTACCGCCGTTTCACCACTGCCATAGGTCTTAGAGACATGACTTACCTCTAACAAATTCATTGTGCAAACACCTCTTTCTCATAACCGGACGCCACCGTCCTATTTCGTCTACGTTCGAAAGAATAGCACCCGAATATTACTGTATGACTACAGCAATCCTACAATTTTGTAGGATTTAAGAAATTAATCGTAAACGTCGTTCCCACATTCAGCTCACTGTCAACCTCAATCGTACCGCTGTGTGCTTCAATAATTGCTTTTGCCAGAGGCAGCCCAAGTCCGATTCCCTGTTGATCCTTTGAAAACCGGCTCCGATAAAAGCGTTTAAAAATATGATACAGATCCTCCGGATGAATGCCGCATCCATTATCCCTGACTCGGATCTGAAGTGCCGAGGAACCGGTCTGCCATTCCACATGCACGGTGTCTCCCGTTTTTGTATGATCCAGTGCATTTTTCACCAGATTATCCATGGCTTCGATCATCCAGTCCCGGTCACAGACCATCGTAATGTCATCCGCTCCGGATAATACGATCTGCTTCTGTTCCATTCCGGCACGATATGCAAAGTGCAACTCCACATCCTTCATCATTTCCGCCACATTCTCCTCGGTTTTCTCAAACACAATTGCACCGGCATCCAGCCTCGTAATCTTTAACAGGCTCTGCACCAGCATCTCGATCCGATCCAGTTCCTGCTCCGATAATGCAGCAAACTCCTTTACCTCCGACAAGCTTTCTGTCTCATCCTGTAACAGTCCGTTATAAATATTCAATGCTGCCAATGGAGTTTTCAACTGATGGGAAATATCAGATATCGTATCCTTTAGAAATTCTTTTTCTCTCAGCTCATTGGCTGCGTGTGCGTTCAGAATGGCAGCCATAGAATTTACAGAATGAAATAATGTATAGAGCTCTCCCTCTTCATTACACTCAATTCGTGCATCCACATTTCCATCCAAATATAAATGGATCTGCGTTACCGCGTCCTCCAGCAGCCTGTTCTGTCTCCGAAAATACCCAAGCGCCGCTATCCATATGGCAACTCCGGCAAGGATTATGAGCACCGGAATCCAGACAGACAACACCTGATACCCAAACCACAATACCCCTTCCGACAGAACCAGCAATCCGGTCAGAATTACGGATAGTGTGAGGAAAAAGCGTTTAATCTCTTTATTTGCAAATAATTTCATATCTCACCTCATTCTGTGATATTCCATTTATATCCCATACCTCGAATCGTCAGCAGCATCCGCGGATTGCCCGGATCATCTTCTACCTTCATTCGCAATCTGCGCATATACACGGTCAATGTACTGCTGTCTATATAATTTCCCTCGCAGTCCCACAGCTTATCCAGAATCTGCTCTTTCGTCAGCACAATGTTCGGATTCCGCATAAACAGGCAGAGCAGCTTATATTCAGCTGCTGTCAGATCAAGCAGCTGTCCGTTCTTAAATACCTGTCCCTGCAGCAAGAGTACCCGGATTCCATTTGCCTGCAGCTCTGTATCTGACACATTGAAATCCTTTGCCCGGCGGAGCAATGCATTAATCCTCGAAACCAGCACTCCCAGCTTGAATGGTTTTGTAATATAATCATCTCCACCCATATCAAGCCCCATTATAATATTGACCTCTTCATCCGAAGCCGTCAAAAAAATAATCGGTACCTTGGAACTCTGACGTACCTTCTCACAGAATTCAAATCCGGTTCCATCCGGAAGCGACACATCCAGCACCAGCAAATCGTAGCTACCTTCTGTCCATAATGCATCCGCCTCTTTTACTGTACGTGCCACCTCCAGCTCAAAGCCCTGCTTTTTAAATGCAAATGACAGACCGTTCACCAGACTTAAATCATCCTCCAGAAGTAGTATTCTGCTCATAGTTTCTTCCCTTCATATCTATCTCATCATTGATCCGATTGCTCTCACCGCAGCATAAATCCCCCGCAATGTTACCGGGATTCTCTGCAATTTATCCAAAGGATACCACATTGATTCCGGATTGTAAAACAGCAGAATCAAGGTTTATTTTTGTTGCCGTTCCAACCGCAAGATAAAACGTGACATTTGCTTCCTCATCCGTTACCGGAACATTCACCCGCCCGGTATAGGGGCTCCGTCCCTGATTTACATAATCTGTGCTAAAACACGGCAGCGAAGATGATTTCACCAGCTCCCAAAAAACATCTTCCTCTGATTGCACCAGAAACTTGGATGCCGGCATCTTCTGCCGACACATCGTATCCCAGAATCCGAGTTCCGTACGCAACAGGAAATTAAACCCATTGATCTGCTCAAAAGTCAGGGATTCATACCGCGCCAGCTCATGGTCCTCCGGCACACAGACATATAGATGTTCCCGCATAAACGGCTGTGCCCCTTCCACCGGCGCCGAAAAAACCGCAATATCGCAGGCTGCATTTTTCCAGCCTGTCATAACCTCCTCGTTCTGACAGATTGCAGAAGAAATCGTTCTGTCCGGATAGGCAGCATTCAGCTTTTTCATCAATTCCCACAACGGAGCCGGTGCACAGGATCTAATTACAATGGTTCTCTGCCGGAGATCAAATGCCCGCACCTGTGCTACGGTCTGCTCGGTTTCCTGAAGCAGCTTTCTGCCATATTCTACGGCAGCTTCTCCGGTCGCATTTAATTCAATCCGGTTTTTCCCCCGGATAAACAGCGGTACCCCAAAGCTCTCCTCCAGATGCTGCATTGACCGTGTAATCGAGGGTGTTGAAATATGAAACGCCTCCGCAACCTTTGACAATGTTCCCAAATCCGCAAATGCTACCAGCTGTTTTAATTCATACAGATCCAGCATATATCCCGCTCCTTTCCTTTTGCTTTTCATTTTTTGAAACGTGCATTTCTGTATTAATAGTGTACTTTATCAGTAAATCATTGTAAAGTTGAATCTGTAAAAAGAATCTATATTTCAGAAATTTGGAGGTGTCACAATGGAATATGTTACATTAAATAATGGAATCAAAATGCCGAAGCTCGGTTATGGTGTCTACCAGACCCCACCGGAGGATACCAAGCGCTGTGTACTGGATGCCATTGATATCGGTTACCGAAGCATCGATACCGCACAGGCATATTATAACGAAGAGGGTGTCGGTGCCGCGTTGGCAGAATGCGGTCTGCCCCGTGAAGAGTTCTTCCTGACTACCAAGGTCTGGATCACCAATGCCGGCTATGAAAAAGCAAAACAGTCAATTGAGGAATCCATGCAGAAACTGCAGACCGATTATCTGGATCTGCTGCTGATTCACCAGCCGTTTGGTGATTACTACGGCACCTATCGTGCTATGGAGGAGTTCTATCAGGCAGGAAAGATCCGTGCGCTCGGCATTTCCAATTTCGGTCCTGACCGTTATCTGGATATCCAGCATTTTGCAACTGTCAAGCCGGCTGTGAATCAGGTCGAAACCCATGTATTCCAGCAACAGAAAACAGCCAAAGAATATCTGCAGAAATACGGCTGTCAGATTGAGTCCTGGGGACCTTTTGCCGAAGGCAGAAATGACATGTTTACCAATCCGGTCCTGACCGAAATCGGTGCAAAATACGGAAAAACAGCAGCGCAGATCGCTTTACGCTTCCTGCTGCAGAGTGATGTCGTTATCATCCCGAAATCCGTTCACAAGGAACGTATGCAGGAGAACTTTGATTTATTTGATTTCACATTAACTCCGGAGGATATGGCTGCAATCTCCGCTCTGGACAGCGGTGAAAGCCTGTTCTTCTCCCACTATGATCCAAAGACCGTGGAATGGTTTATGTCGATCGTATAAGATATGACAAACAATCAAAAAGTCCCTATCTCCACCATGCGTTTTCTGTGAGCGATACAGGTATACCGATAGAATTATTGCAAAAATATTGCTTTATACCTCTTGACATTTTTATGAAACATTTTCATAATAAAGGTATACAAAATGACTTGGATGCATGGCTGGCATTTCTCAGCATTGATGACCCGGAGCTGATCGTAACACTGCTCTCACAGTATCCGAAATTTCGGGATATGTATGCGGATGTTTATGAGCTATGCAGAAATACGGAGGATATTATGGGACTTTTTTCAAAAGAATTACAGATACTGGATGAAAATACGGTTGACTACATGATTGACGAAATGCAGGCTACGATTGATGAACTGAAACGGAATAATCAGGAGTTGCAGTCACAATTAGCACATAAGGATCTGGAGTTACAGCAGCTGCGTCAGCAAGCTAGATAACTGCTGTGATAAAAACAGCGTAGCAGCCTGATAAAGCTGCTACGCTTAAATTTACTGATGTTTCCACATACTTATAGATACCGTTTTTCCGTCTTAATTCCTGTGGTGTTCCCTGTTCTGCAACTTACAGAGCAGCTTTGATTGCTGCCATCAGCTCATCATAGGTCTCATATGCCAGCAACTCCGGATGATCCTTCTTGATCTGCTCGGTACTCTTGAACAGGAAGCCTGCCTTACTTGCCTGAATCATCCCCAGATCGTTGTGGCTGTCACCACTGGCGATCGTCTGATATCCGATTGACTGCAATGCCTTTACGGTTGTCAGCTTAGAGTTCTCGATCCGCATCTTAAATCCGGTAATCTCTCCGTCCGGTGCTACCTCCAGAGAATTACAGAAGATGGTCGGCCAGCCAAGCTTCTTCATCAAAGGACCTGCAAACTGGGTAAAGGTATCACTGATAATGATCACCTGGGTAATGCTTCTTAATTCATCCAAAAACTCTTTTGCACCCGGAATCGGATCGATCTTCGCAATTGTCTCCTGAATCTCCTTCAATCCCAGACCGTGCTCTTTTAAGATTCCGATTCTCCAGTTCATCAGCTTCTCATAATCCGGTTCATCTCTGGTCGTTCTCTTTAACTCCGGGATTCCGCTTGCCTCTGCAAATGCGATCCAAATCTCCGGAACCAATACACCCTCTAAGTCTAAACATACGATATTCATATCCATTTTTCATTCCTCCGCTGTTATTCTTTAAGTACATGCATTAAGTATAACCCAGACTACCTCTGCCCGCAACCTATAAATCCGAATCTAATTTTACATTTTTTTTACATTTTTCTGGTTGTGAAATCAGCTGTTTTTTGCTATAATCACTTCGGTTAAAAAAGAACCTTATCTTAATTTCTAATATCAGGAGGTGAGTTTTATGGATAGTTGCGATTGTATAGGTCGAAGTCAGTTATGTGATGCATCAGCATATAGAAGAATGCAGCTATTCATAAAACAGAACTAGCTACATTCTGTCTTGTTATGCTCCGGCACCACACCGGAACGTTCCGGAGATAAGGAGGCAGAAATGAAAAAAGAAATCACAACCAGAACCGATTATACAAATGAACTGATCAAAATCATTCACACTACAAAAAACGATACCAGTCTGTTGAAAAGACTGTCCGATTATCATGAGCGTGATATTGCAGAGGCGATCACCCGGCTTACAGAGAACGAGCGCAAGCACCTTTACCGGATTCTTGGTGTCCAGCGGGTGGCAGAAGTCTTCTCCTACCTGGATGATGTCGAGATCTATCTGGAGGAACTGCCGGTAGAGCGTGCTGCCAAGGTCGTTTCCTACATGGATGCGGATGATGCTCTGGACGTTCTGGATTATCTTCCGGATGAGAAGAAACAGGAGATTGTCAAGCTGCTGGATGAAGATGCCCAGAAGGATGTTCGGAAGCTGCTTTCTTACGATGAGGATGAAATCGGAAGCTGTATGACGAACAACTTTGTCTGTATTCCGGATACGCTTACCATCCGTGCAGCCATGAGTGCGCTGGTAAAACAGGCCGGTGAACATGATAATATTTCCACGATCTATGTCATGGATCAGGACGAAAAATTTTCCGGTGCGATCGACTTAAAGGATCTGATCATTGCCCGCGAGAATGATAATCTCCGGGATATCATCAGTAGTTCTTATCCATATGTGTTAGAGCATGAAAAAATTGACGTCTGTATCGAAAAGATTGCAGATTATGAAGAAGATTCCCTGCCGGTTCTGACCGAAGACGGCCGGATTGCCGGTATTCTGACTGCGACCGACATTGTAGAGCTGGTCGATGATGCTATGGGTGATGACTATGCAAAGCTGGCCGGTCTGACTTCTGAGGATGACCTGAAGGAGTCCACGCTGACCAGTATGAAGAAACGTCTGCCATGGCTGATCATTCTGTTATTCCTTGGAATGGCAGTTTCTTCTGTGGTCGGCATCTTTGAATCTGTAGTTGCCGTTCTTCCGATCGTGATCTGCTTCCAGTCTCTGGTCCTCGATATGGCAGGAAACGTCGGAACCCAGTCACTGGCTGTTACCATCCGGGTTCTCATGGACGAGTCCCTGACTGCCCGTAAGAAGCTGGCACTGCTCTGGAAGGAAGTGAAAATTGGATTCTTAAACGGTGCAAGCCTTGGCATCATGGCTTTAGTATTCCTTGGCATTTATATCCACCTGTTTAAGGGCTATGCATGGATGCCGGCTTTCCTGATCTCCGGCTGTGTCGGTGTATCACTGATCGTTGCAATGGTGATCTCCAGCATGATCGGAACCGTGATCCCGATGTTCTTCCACAAGATCCATATTGATCCGGCGGTTGCTTCCGGACCACTCATTACAACGGTCAATGACCTGGTTGCAGTTGTCACCTACTATGGATTGGCAATGGTATTTCTGGTTAATATTTTCCGGATTGCCGGTTGATTTCGCCGGGAGCCATTACTCCCGGTTCTTCAGTACCTCCGCAGGAATCATTTTCCGGATTCTTCGGACAAGCAGATGATTGATGATGAAGTACAGGATAAACACCAATGCGAATATTCCCAGATAAATCCATACAGAGAAAGATTTATCAACACCGCAGGCTACATTTGGTGTAAATGCCGGTCCATAAATAGCATCCATGATCATTTTTCCGAGAGGAACCGAGAGCAATGCTCCAATGGCGATCACATAGAAGTTACCGTCTAGGTACATCTTCTTCAGCTCCTTATCCCGATATCCGAATATCTTGATCAGTGAAATACTGAATGCGGAACGATCGATCATCACCTTCATCATCAGATACAATACAATCGCAAATATGATAACAGACACCATCCCCAATGTAATGATCATTCCCTGCATCTGGTTTACAAAGATACCGGCTGCTTTCTCCACATCCGTCTTTGTTATTGTAGAATATAACCGTCCGGATTCGATTTCAAGGTCGTGATCAGAGAACACTACATTATAATAATCATCCGGTTCTCCGAAAAGCTCCAATGCCTTATCATATGGCATAAATACCATGAAGGACGGAGAATACTGCGTAATGTCATATATCTCAAATGCATATAATTTATCTGCTTCTTCATCCTTTAAGGTAATCACATCTCCAACCTTCAGACCATATTTGTAGGCAATGGCTGAACTGATCACCACCTGACTGGAGGTATCCTTCAGATTTACATTAAAGAACGGATTATCCTCTGTAATTCCAAGGACTGTCACATCAAAGGTATAACCGTAAATGGCTTTTTTCATTGTCTTCGCATATGCCTTATATCCCCCTTTCGGCACCTCCTCTGACGGATATTTATAGGTATACATATACTCGTATTTTGTATCCTGTGGATACTGTATGCGCACAGTATCGCAATACACAAATATTTCCATTGCCATGATTGCGATCAACAGGCTGACAAACATTCCGAACACAACCGTAAATGCCGTTCTTCTCTCCCGGATGATCTGACGCAGCTTGAATAACCGCATAAACTTCATATGCTTTAACTTAAAATCATTTCCCTTACTTACCTTCTGCTCGTTCTTAATCAGAGTCAGCACCGGCTTTGACAGTCGTTTATTGATAACCAGACTGGTTACGATCCAACAGATCAACGGTGGCGCTATCACTCCGTAAATCAACAGATATGGCATTATTATTACATTCAGATCCGGCAAAGAATAGTAATTATAACAATCCTGCATCTGTACCCTTACGCCGACTTTACTGTACCCGATCAGAGTACCGATCACACCGGAAACCGCAGCAATGACGGTCGGCAGCATTACATAATGGTTCATCAGGTCCCGCTTCTTTACCCCCAATGCGTATAATGCACCGATGACGGAACTCTCCCGGTCAATGGAATGTACCACGAATACAGATAATACATAGGAAATCAAAACCAAAATAATACAACCCGCAATGGTTCCGACGCTCCGGTACAGCTCCTGATCTCCGGATGCTGCCTGAATTCTTGCGTTATCTCCTGCTTTTACAAAGGTCATCAGATTCCCGGCATCTGCGTCAAAGATTTCATCAATAATGTCATCGGTTTCATCCTTTAAGTCCTTCACACCATCCTGCAGTTCCTCTGCACCATCCGACGTCTCCGCAACGCCATCCGTATACTCGTCAACTCCATCGGCAAAGGATTTCAGTTCTTTTAATTCTTTTAATCCATCCTTTAATTCCTCTGCACCATCTACCAGCTCCTGAATACCGTCACGAAGCTCATCCTCTCTGCCCAGTGTCCGGTCCCAGTATTCCTGAAAATATGCATCCTGCACATCGTCCGCTGAAAATTCCAACTCCTTTAATTCGTCTTTTAACTCGTCATCTGTCATCCTGTCATTTAAGAGATATGCATAATAATATTCTTCAGATTTCGCGCTCTTTCCTTCCTTACGCATTGCCTGATAGGTATCTGCTGTCACAAATGCAAGTCCAAAATTCTGGCTGTCACACCCGGTATCCTGTCTCTTATACACATCTCCGAGCCCACGAGACACTCGCTA
>ENA-UAON01000673-UAON01000673.1-human-gut-metagenome-genome-assembly--contig:-NODE-673-length-12313-cov-4.527166_pt1 | contig 12313 bp, 6 predicted proteins | sample MGYA00243469_ERZ654557 | MGnify/ENA primary metagenome ERZ654557 (study PRJEB26926, sample SAMN06164571) | human gut metagenome | biome: ENVO:00009003; feature: ENVO:2100002; material: ENVO:00002003...
GGTTCAGACATCGAACCAATGTCGACTTGCCTGCACCGGACGAACCGATGATTCCGAATATGCTTCCATCTTCAATTATCAGATTAATATCTTTTAAGGCCTTTACTTCCCGTTTCTTCAGGCGAAAGGTTTTGTTTACTCCTTCTAATCGAATCATGTTCCTACCTCTCTTTCGATAGGCCTTAGTATATCAAACTACTGGGAAATGTGTTAATACTTGAAATCTATTGTCTGCTATAGGATTATTCTATAGCAAATACTTTCTTTCGAAGAATCAGATAAATGATGATCATTGCAGTACCGGTCAGTATCCATGAGATTGGGTACACGTTCATGATCCAGTCAAAGGTACGGAACTTCCGAAATACCGTATAGAGCCAGAGAATCCGGAACCCACAGGAGCCAAGGATCGTAATGATCGTCGGTAGAAGTGAATATCCCATTCCACGCAGAGCCGCACCTGCGATCTCATATGAACCGGTCATGAACTCTAGCATCATAACATGGGTCATACGGATCATGGCATATTCGATAACCGGCGGGTCTACCGTAAATATCCGGATAAATGTATGTCTGCCAAGGATAAAGAATGCACTTAAGATTGCACAGAACACCATGCCGAGCAACATACATCCCCGGTATACCTTCTTACACCGGTCATATTCCTTCGCACCGAAGTTCTGACTGGTGAATGTAACTGCAGTCTGGTTAAATGCATTGATCACAAAATAAGAACAGTACTCAAAGTTCAGTGCAGCTGCAGAGCCTGCGATTGCATCCGGCCCAAAGCTGTTGATGGCAGACTGAATACATACATTGGAAAGAGAGAACACCATTCCCTGTACACCGGCCGGCATTCCGATTCGCAGCACCTTGCCCAGATCATGCATATTCACCTTGAAATCATGGAAGGTCAGTCTCAAATCTTCCTCCTCATGCATCAGTATAAAGACTACGATTCCGGAGCTGACAATATTGGAGACAACCGTTGCGATTGCCACACCGGCCACATCCAGCCGGAATACGATCACCAGCACCAGATTTAAGATTACATTTATCACACCGGATACGATCAGACAGAATAACGGACGTTTCGTATCACCGATACTCCTAAGAATTGCCGCACCAAAGTTATAGATCATAATAAACGGCATTCCGATCATATAAATCCGCAGATATAACATTGCCTGGTCCAGAATGTTATCCGGTGTCCGGATCAGCTCCAATACCGGTCTGGCTGCTGCGATTCCTACAAGCGTCATCAACAGACCACAGGCCACTGCCAGCAGCATAACGGTCTGAACCACCTGCTTCAGCCGCTCCCGCTTTCCCTGTCCGATGTAACTGGCGATTACTACATTGGCTCCTACCGATAATCCCACGAATAAATTGATCAGCAGATTGATCACAGCACTGTTGCCACCCACAGCTGCCAATGCATTACTGCTGGCAAACCGTCCGACGACCGCCACATCCGCTGAGTTAAAAAGCTGCTGCAGGATACTGCTCGCTGCCAGTGGCAATGCTACGATCAGCAGCTTGTCCCACAGGGAGCCATGCAGCATATCCATCTGTTTCTTTGTCTTCTGTCTATCTTTCATTTCTTTCTTATCTCCTGATTTCTCATAAATCCATCCCCTATTTTAGGCATCTGCCGGAGGAAATGCAAGTAGGTTGTATCCGCTTTCCGAAAATGGTATAATCTATTTGCTTTATAAGACTTATATAGCATAATGGGATTTATATACTATAACGATTGGTGAAGGAATGTCATATGGGATTATTCAGAAAACCACTTACAACCGAAGAGTCAGAACGACAGGCACGCTACGAGGCTTCCAAGAGCCGGCTGATGGAGCTTCATACAAAGGCTTCCCTGTTGTTTTATATTGATGAAATCCAGTCCACGGACACCGCTCCCCAGATTCTGGTCGGCGAGCAGGTCCGTGGCGAATTCCATCCGGGAACCACACTGGATATCTATGATTGCGAGGGGCTTCCGGTCGGTCACATGACGGTCGGATCCATGGAAGAACGGGAAGTAAAGCTATCTGTTTTTGAAAAAGGAATACGTTCCTATTGTACTCCGGAGGAAGTCTGGGATGGATATGCACCCGGACAGTTTCTGGCAGTGATACCACATACCTCTCCGGTCTAAGGAGCCACCTGCCTGTTATGTTACAACATATTCACAACCATTTATATTCAATAAGAAAGGAATCATTATGGCACAGATTAGTAATGACTGGGATGCACCTCTGCGTCCGGAATATAAGAAACCATACTACCGGGATCTGTTTAACCGGGTCGTCGAAGAATATCAGAACTATGTAGTATATCCACCTTCAGATGAAATCTTTACGGCATTTCATCTGACACCTCTTCATGAGGTTAAGGTCGTCATTCTGGGACAGGATCCCTACCATGAAGAAGGACAAGCTCACGGTCTCTGTTTCTCCGTAAAGCCGGGTGTAGAAACACCTCCGTCCCTGGTCAATATTTATAAGGAACTGCATGATGATCTGGGCTGCTATATTCCGAACAATGGCTATCTGACCAAATGGGCCAAACAGGGTGTCCTGATGTTAAACACCCTGCTTACCGTCCGCGCCCATCAGGCATTCTCCCACCAGGGAATCGGCTGGGAACAGTTCACCGATGCGGCGATCCGTATCCTGAACGAACAGGACCGCCCAATCGTCTTCCTCTTATGGGGAAAGCCGGCTCAGAGTAAAGCTGCCATGCTAAACAATCCGAATCATCTGATTCTGAAAGCACCGCACCCAAGTCCATTATCTGCTTACCGCGGATTCTTCGGCTGCCGGCACTTCAGTCAGGCTAATGCGTTTCTGGAAGAACATGGTCTGGAACCGATCGACTGGCAGATTGAAAATATCTGATTTCTTATTTTTATTCTTTATTTTGCCGTTACAATCAACGTATCATAGCCCAGATTGTATAATTGCGTCTGGGCTTTTTTTGCATCCTCCGGACTACTGTAGTTACCGACCTGAACTGCAAAGTACTCTCCATTCTCCACAATCTCCGCTTCAAATCCCTCATCAATCAACTGTTCCAACATAAACTGCGCATTGCCATACCGCCGGAATAGTCCGGTCTGTACCCGATAGGTCTTTGCCGCCGGTGTCCCCGGTCCTACCACATTTTCGATCCCATCTGCGATGGCTTCTGCAATCATATCAAAATTCTGATCAAATGTCCGGTTATCGGCATCTGTATTAATAAATCCCGCTTCGATCAGAATCGCCGGCATCTGGGTTCTGCGAAGTACTGCCAGATTCTTCCGCTCCTGCACGCCCAGATTCTTAAATCCTGCCTTCTCCAGCTCCTCATTCACACTGCGTGCCAGTTCTCCACGCACACCACTGTCCGTGTATACCAGTGTTTCCACGCCGCTATAGGTGTTCGGATACGGACTGGAATTCCGGTGGAAGGAAACGAAATAATCCGCTCCGGAACGGTTGGCGATCCTCGCCTTCTCCACCGGTGAATCAAACTTATCCTCTGTCCGGGTATACACAACCCGGTATCCCCGCTGCTCCAGCAGATCACCTACCGCCAGTGCCAGTCTCAGATTATCGTCTTTCTCCAGTCGTCCGTTATAAGTAGCTCCACCATCGCTGCCACCATGTCCCGCATCTATCACAATTGTTGCTGCCATTTTGCATACTCCTGATTTCATTTATCATTAGTATATGCAAAAATCAGCAAACCTTGCAATTTTTATCCCGGCTCCTATCCCTCTCTCCGACGTCTCTTTAAGATTATAAGAAATACTACAAATGCCGCCAGTCCGATCACGCCGCCGATTGTTCCGAAGAACATCCCCTTGTTCGTATAATACCGGATCCAGAGATTCGTTGTTACAAAGAATCCTCTTGCTTCCGCAGTCTGTTCATTGCCTGCAGCATCTGTTGTGACTACCTTCACATTATGGGCATGGATGGAATCACCGGATATATCAAAGGTATACGGCTGATTTCCGGCTGCCATCTCTGCAACCTCCTTCTCATTCCATGTCCGGCATGGCTGATTGTAATCATCCAGATAGACTGTCACTGTCTTAAGAAGCAGGTTATCACTTGCACTTACCTCGGCCGTCATCTGATCTACCGCATAGGTTTTATGGCTCTCCAGATTCAGCAGTACAATATTCGGTGCTGTCTTATCCACGCCAAACCGTAGCTCCGCACCCTTGGTGTCCAGTGTATTCTCTGCCACATTACCGGCTCCGTCTTCCGAATGGATATTCAGCCGGTATGCGCCGTCATCCTTAAAATTCTTCTTAAAGATTGTATAGACATACCGGTACCAGTTTCCATTGCCGCCCGTCACATCCATCCTGTAATCGGTTCCCTCTGTCAGCACGATCGTCTGATTATTCTTAAATAATGTCAGCCGGATGTTCTTTAACGCATTTGCATTCACTTCTGTAATGACAACGTCCTCTGCGTCCTTGACATAAGAGCTGTTGAACCGCTTCGCAACATCTCCGAATTCATAGGTGGAACCGAACCGGTTGACAGAGAATGATACTTCTTTTGTTGTAGTATTTCCCGCACGATCTGTCAGACTTGCCTGTAAGATATAAATATCGTCCGCTTCCTTTGTATTGGCAAAGTTCCGAAAAGCAAAGGTTCCTCCGTTTTGTGTCTGTGTATAAGTTCCTTCCGGTTCTATTGTTCCATGATTTGCTCCAATCAGCTGAACCGTCAGATTCTCCGGATCGTAGTTTGCATCCGAACCGGTAATTACCGGTTTTACCTCTCCGTTATAGGCTACCTGATCCGCAATGTTCTGAATCTCCAGCTCCGGTGCTGTCGTATCGATATAGAAGCTCTCTTCCTGATACCGCTCTGCCTCGTTTCCAGCCATATCCCTCACTGCAACCCGGAAGGTATATAGCGCATCTCCGGAATATGTGATCGTGGCTGTATGCCGGTCTCCATCCTGCTGCCAGCTGCTGACAGACGGTCTGGCTGTTTCCGCACCATCTCTGGTCGCCGTCACTCTTATATCCACCAGATCCGCATTAAAGTTATGCTCCATGACTGTGATTGTTGCGGTTCTGGCTGCATTATAATAGTTTCCATTTCTTGCATTCCGGTTGTCATAACTTACCGAAACCTCCGGTGCCGTCTTATCAATCGTAAATGCTTCCGGTGCCGCAGTTCCTTCTGCATATTCTGTACCTTCTGCCATGTTACCCGCCATATCCGTATACCGGATTCCAAATGTATAATCACCATCTGCCTGATAAGTAATACTTGCTGTCCATACGGTATCATCCTGATTGCCGCTGCCATCCTGTCTGCTCCAGTCAGAAATCTCCGGCAAAACTCCATTCGTATTGGCAATCGAAAGCTGTACCGCCGACGGGTCAAAATTCCGTTCCGTGATACTGACATATGCATACCGATCTCCTCCAAAATACGTATTATTAACTGCCTGATTGTTATCATAGCGCACCTGAATTTTCGGTGCCGTTTTATCGATCCGGATAGTCTGCTCTGCCTGTACACTGTTACCTGCATTATCCCGGGCGGTAATCACGATCAGGACATCATTGCTGTTATTCAGCGTACTGTCTACTGTGACACTGCCACGCCATTTTCTTAATAATCCTTCTGCAGTCTGTTTATTCGCGTCCTGAACATACAGATTACCGCTCTGTGTCGGCTGCTCTGCATTTACGGCCCGGTTATAAATCTGATAACTGATTCTCCCGAGTCCCGAACATGTACCACCGGTCACCGGATCTGAAATCGAAAGATCTACCTTCACATCATCACGATAGATTCCATTTTCCGGCTTCTCCGGATCCACGCTTACCTCCGGTGCAATATATTCCACCAGTGGATTCTGCTTATCGATCATCAGGCCGTCTGTGCTGAGATAGGTATAGTTGCCTGCCTTATCCCGGATACGAACATAAACCACGCCCTGCACATTGTCTGTCAGCTTCAGCTCCCGGAATGACTGCCAATCGGTTATACGATCCAGCTCTCTGCGGGTCAGCGGTTTTACACCGGCCGCTTTATTCTGTGCTGTGTTTTCCACTTTATCTACATAATAATCTACAGACTTTATCGGAGAGGTCAGGTCCTCCTTTGTACAGCTGACCGTGATCTCCTGCTTGGAACAGAAGCCATAAGTCAGAACCGCTCTTAGACCGCTCCACTCTGCCGTACGTCCTTCTGCCGATACCGCCTGCACACTTCCGGTCGGTGCTGTCTTATCTACCGTAAATTTATACGGTGATTTCTGACCGTTTGTATTCACGGTCGCATTCTTATTGCCTGCCAGATCCTTATACGATACGGATACCGTATAATTCGCATCCTTCTGATAGGTGATCACTGCCGTATGGGTAGCGGCATCCGGGTTCTTCTTGTTTTCTACCGTCTTCCAGCTGCTGATCGTATATGCATTTTCGACTGCTTTTCCCCTGGCATCCGTGGCTGTTATCACGATTCCCTTTGTTGCCGCATTGGAGTCAAAATGATGACTTCTTTCGGTAATAACGACAGTCGCGGTTCTCGCCTTAAAATATCCGGAAGACGCATCCGCATTCACCTTATCCTGATAGGTCACCTGAATCTGGGGTGCCGTATTATCAATGTCCAGCTTCACAGACTGCACGGTTTCGTTTCCCGCATTATCACATACCTTTACATACACAGCTACATTGCAGCTGTTGTTTTTTGCCTTATCAACGCTTATCTTTCCCTTCCAGTCATTTACCAGATCCTTCATAGCCGGATTGATTTTCGTATAAGTAAACAGATTGCCGGACTGGGTCTTTACTCCGTCCTTTTCAATCCAGTAATCAACCGTCCTAATACCGGAATAGGCTCCCTGATCCTGTACATGGACCTGCACCTCCACCCCGGATTTCTGATTATATAATCCATAGGTGGCATTCCCCTTAGAATAAAAGCCATTGCTCTCTGACGGTATCAATGTAATCCCGCAGCCGGTCGTATCGACTATGAATCCGTCCGAACTGATATACCGATAGTTTCCGGCATAATCCGTAACTCTTGCATAGATTACAAACTGTTCATTACCTACCTCAAATCCGCCATCCGGATAGGTCTGAAAGCTTCCTGCATTGTAAATGGTATCCAGCTCTGCCGCTGTTTTCGCCTGTGCATCCGAGGTCTTATAGTATTCGATCACGCATGGACTGACCACATCCTCTGCCGACATCCTCACACGTACCTTCTGCTTGCTGTATCGTCCGAAGGTCAACGCCTTCAGCAGTTTATTCCAGGTGGTCTCCTGAATGGTAACGGTTCCGTCCGGAGCCTCTCTGTCAATGGCAAACACATACGGATTCTCTCCATCGACCGTAATCGCCTCATTCGCCAGACCCGCCTTATTCTCATAGTGGAAGGACCATGTATAATATCCATCCTGTGTGAATGTCACACTTGCCGTATGAATATCTCCGTCACTCTTCCATCCGCTGAACATTGTCGCAGTATCCAGTTCAATCGGCTCTCCGTTGCGATCTTCTGCCTGAATCTCGATGCCGACAGTCGCCGCATCCGGATCAAAGGTAGAGCTCCGATCTTCAATCGTGATCACCGCTGTCCGGTTTGTATTATAGTATCCACGTCCTTCTGACACCTGTCCTGCAATTCCGTCAATCGTGATCCGGACCTTTGGTGCGGTTGCATTAATATTGACCGGAACGGTTCTGGTTGCACGGTTACCTGCATTATCTTCGGCAATGATCGTCACCTGTACATCATCTGCGTTATTCCGATCCTTGCTGACTGTAAACTCCTTCTCAACCATCTGCACCAGCTGATCCTTCGTCGGCGCTGCATTATCAAAGGTATACAGATTCCCCTGCTGTGTTATAACTCTGCTGCCATCCTTCAGCATAGACACCGTATAATCTACCTGTTTGATACCGGAATAATCCTTTGTTTCCTCTTCATTTAACTCATTTACATTGACCTTCACTGTCACATCTGAATTGTAGAAACCATATTCATTCGGTTTATCCAATGTAACCGTGATCAGACTCTCCGTCATGTCAACTACAACTCCGTTGGTTCCGATATATGCCGTATTTCCGGCATAGTCGGTGATTCTGGCATACACTGCAAATGCCTCATCCTGTTCTGCTTTTATTCTTTCCTGCGTGAAGCTGCCCTGTGCATACAGCGCTTCCAGCTCTGCCTTTCCAAGCACCTCTGCCGAATCAGACTTATAATACTGCACCTCATATAATGGTGAAGTAGCATCCGTCCCCTCCGCAACTATGGTAGTTGTTTTATTCTGATATATTCCAAAGGTCAGCTTCTGTAACAGCTCGGACCAGCCATTTTCATTTACAGAAATTGTTCCCTGCGGGGCTGTCTTATCCACCGTAAATGTCTGCAGATCTTCTCCGGTCCCTGTGACCCTCTGTGCTTCCAGGCCTGCCTTATTGGTATAAGAGATATTCCATTCATAATTGGCATCCTGGCTGAATGTAAGGGTCAGAATATGAGTATCTCCATCCTCCTGCCAGACCGGATCTAAATACTCCGCCCGCATTGGGATCTCATTGTTATCCGCATCTCTGGCTGAAATCTCAATTCCGTTAAATGCCAGTGTCTTGTCAAAGCTTCCCGCACGATCCGTATATGTGATCACTGCCGTCCGGTCTATATTGTAATAGCCGTCCATGGCTTCCGCAGCCTTCGTTCCTTCCATGACATAGGAAACTTCCGGTGCTGTCGTATTGATTTTCAGTGTCAGCTGCTCCTCTTTTGTATTTCCGGCATGATCCGTTACTGCAATATGAAGCACCGTATTATCACTGTTATTTCCTGCCGCTTCGACCGTCACGCTCTCCGCAACAGAGGTCTGAATCGCTTCCCCGGACGTAGCTTCATACAAAATACCGCTATCCGTTGTATCTCCGTCAGTATAACCCTTGCCCTGCGTGATCGCTCCGTCACAGGTCACCCAGTATTCTACCTTACTGATTCCGGAGCATCCACTGAGCCCTGCATCGGGTTCATCCGGGATACCTGCTTCCTCTGCCTGGAGCTGTACATTGACATCCCCATTATAATATCCATATTCATTCGCTACATCCGGAGTCATGGTAAGTACCGGTGCTTCCTTATCGATCACGATTCTCAGCCGGTCATCCGGCAATGTCACATCTGCCCATTTATATATAAAGCTGAAAAATCCTGCCTTCCGTACCCGGATACGCTTAATGATCGTCGTTTCCGTCAGTTCAATGACCTTCGTTCCGGAATTCCACTTTATTTCCTGATTCTTATCATCGGTAATGCGGATCTCCAGTCCGTCTGCCGCCCGGAAGATTACTCTTGCATCCTTTGCATATATGAACCGGTTCGTACCTTCCTTCCGGATTGCATCCGTACTGTTAAAGGTCACTCCGTTCTCAAAGGATATCTCCTCATTCTCCTCAAAAATAACCTGAATCCGCTTATCCTCACAGATATTCACCAGATCAAACTGAAATGTACCATCCTCTGCTTCCTGTCCGCTTTCACACTCGGTCTCCTGCATGAGCGTATCATTGATCCGAATCTCCTTTATGTGATAATTCTGCTCCGGTTTCATTGTAACCGTACTGCTTCCACCATACTCTACCGCCTCTTCGGATACCTGAATCGTTCCATGCTCTGGAGGCTCCGCTATAACTCTCTGCATCTGATAGGCAAATGTAATCTCCAGTTCATAATCTGCATCTGCCGTAATGGTTTTCTGATACGGATTCGCATTGGTATAAGTATTATCCGTATAGGACTCATCCGCAACTACAGTTTCCCCCTGTTTTAGTACAACACCTGCTACCCGATATAATTCGTTCGGAGTCGCTGTTATCTGAATGGCCGTTCCATCCTCTGCCGTAACTTTCTCAGCCCCTATCGTTCCACCGGAAGAAGACGGCTGCGTCTCGATCGTTCCTCTGGTATTATCATAATGCACAGTTACCGTATAGATTCTGACAAAAGCAGCCGTCACTGTATATTTCTCATTCTCTAATGATACCACCAGCCGGTCGTTTGCAACGCCCGATGCAATCCGGATATTCTGAAAGGTTTTCATCTCATATCCTTCTGCGAATACGGTCACATCCATCTGAATGGATCGTGTACCATCCTCCTGTCCCGGAGTCAATAACGTCTCCAAATCAATGATACAGATACCGTTCTCTCCGGTCCGGAGCTCTCTGCTTTCATATGTCTCACTCTGCATATCTGACCCAGGTACGGTCTCAACAATTGTCATATTGCAGGAAACGGCTGCTTCCTGAACCGGGTTGCCGTTCTTATCACACACTTCGATTATGTAATTTCCGAATTCCTGTGTACTCCGGTCACCTGCAAATACCTGTCCCGGTATACCGTTTAATACAATCAGCAACGTCAGGAGAATTGCTATGACCCGTTTTTTTATATTCCTGCTTGTCCTGTCCATATACTCCACTCCTTTATTCTATAATTTCTACACTTTCCGCATAGGATAATTCGTTTTCCAAAACAAAGTCATCCATAGCCTCCGGCGCCAGTGTGGCGGTTGAAAACTTCTCCGTCCGGACTCCGCTTGCGGTATGTGCACCTGCTATATCTCCGGTCAATGCCTCTGCGTTATGCTTTCTTATCTGCTCAATTGCTTTTCTAGCTGTTCTTCCGGATATTTCTCCATACAGTTTCGGAATATCCATCAGAAAGAATAGTGCCACAGCAGTCAGGAAAAATATTCCCGCTGCCACCCAGAATCCAATCGAACATGTCTGTAAAACATCTATACTCATCTCTGTGCACCTCCCGCATCGGTTCCATAAGCCGTCCGGATTGCCGTCAACGTATCCGGCATCAGGCTTTTTATCGTACTTCGTTTGGCATCTGTGACATCCGTTGTTGTCTGGATTGCATCTATCACCTGCTCCAACTGCTGATACAGGCTAAGAATTTCCTGTTCGGTCACACCGTCCACCTTAAATTTCGTTGCATACTGCTGCAATGCTCCGCGTGTCAGCTCCACCAGCTCCAGCCGTACGATTTCATTCTCATCTGCATTCTCTGCAACTGCCGGAATCAATTCCGTCAGGTTGTCAAATAATGGTTTATAATTTCCTTTATCACTGGCCTCGGTTATATTGGTGGTAATATCCCGATAAAACATGCCAATGCTTGCATAGGCCTTTGCCATCCCGAGATTCTCATAATCCTGCGGTGCCTGATCGACAACATCCTGAAACCACTCGATGGCACTCTTTGCCCGTGTCACCTGATTATCGCTGCCATCTCCATAATCATAGTAGTACCAGAACAACTTTCCTGTTTCAAAACAGATTTCTGTGTAGTCACGCTTATTTGCCTGCAGTTCATCCTTATGATTCATAATGTATTTATCCAGCAAATTGGCTTCGTTCACCGTAAATACTGCATCATTTTCCTTAAACGCCTGTATCATTCCGAGATACGCATCCTTTCTGCCACCCATATCTGGGAGTTCCATACACTGTTCATATAGGGAAATCTTTGTATCATAATCGACACTTCTAGATGCCTCATATAACAAATTGTTATATGTTTCTGAGGCTTTTGCAGATGCTGCGAAATGGAAAGTCAGACCAGCCGCCACACACAGAACAGATGCGGCCAGAGTTCCGATAAATATTGAAAATTTACGTTTCTGTTTCTTTTTATAAAGCGGCTCCAGAATCTCATAATTCTCGAGATCATACATCAGCTCTTCACAGGATTGATAACGATCCTCCGGCTGATGTGCCGTGCATTTCCGGATAATGGAATCCAGACCTCTTGACAGTGCCGGATTCACTGCCCGGATGGATGTATCGCTGATCAGATTCCGGCAGGGATCCTGCCCGGTCAGCAGATGATAAAGTGTCATTCCCAGACAGTAGATATCGGTTCTGGCATCTGTTCGTCCGAGACCGCTCCCAATGTACTGCTCCGGTGCTGCATAGCCGATCGTTCCGATACCGGTCGTTTCTCCGTAATTGATCTCGTAGTTTTTAGCCGTTCCGAAATCAATCAAGGTCACGGTTCCATCCGGCTTCAGCATAACATTGGCCGGTTTCATGTCCCGGTATATGATCGCCGGTGTCCGTGAATGCAGATAGCCCAGAACATCGCATAACTGCTTTGCCCATTCCACGACCCCGCTTTCCTGCTGAACCCCGTGTTCCTCAAGAATCTTATCCAGTGACCGGCCTTCTACATAGTCCATGCTGTCTCTTATACACATCTCCGAGCCCACGAGACACTCGCTAATCTCG
>ENA-UAON01000684-UAON01000684.1-human-gut-metagenome-genome-assembly--contig:-NODE-684-length-12129-cov-13.113633_pt1 | contig 12129 bp, 9 predicted proteins | sample MGYA00243469_ERZ654557 | MGnify/ENA primary metagenome ERZ654557 (study PRJEB26926, sample SAMN06164571) | human gut metagenome | biome: ENVO:00009003; feature: ENVO:2100002; material: ENVO:00002003...
GATTACGGCATGGAGGCTCAGATCGGCAGAGAGACAACGCCGAAGGAATATATCTCGCGCCTGACGGAAGTGTTTACCGAAGTCAGGCGCGTTTTGCGTCCGGATGGAACGCTCTGGCTGAACATCTCGGACACCTACGCCGGGAAAGGCAATCAGGGCGATTTCGTTGACCCGAAGAACCCCAACGGCAGAAACGGTCAGGCTGTGGCTCTCAACAACAAGGTTGAGGGCTGCAAGCCGAAAGACATGATCGGCATTCCGTGGATGCTGGCTTTTGCCCTCCGCGATACCGGCTGGTATCTGCGCAACGACATCATCTGGATGAAGGATAACCCCATGCCGGAGAGTGTCAAAGACCGCTGCGCCCGCTGCTATGAGCATATTTTCCTGTTCTCAAAGTCCAAGAAGTATTTCTTTGACTACAAGGCGATCTCCGAGCCGATTGCCCCTGCAACGGCGGAACGCCTCAAGCGCGGCATGAAGGGTGGCAACAAATACGGAAAGCCCGTTCCCGGTCAGCCTCAGCCGCAGTCCATCAACCGCCCCCGTGAGCATGGCGAGATCAAGGACGCAGACATCAATCCGCTCCGCAACAAGCGCGATGTCTGGAAGATCAACACCGTCCCCTTCAAGGGCGGTCACTACGCCGCCTACCCTCCGAAGCTGGTTGAGACCTGTCTTCTCGCCGGTTGTCCCGAAGGCGGCATTGTGCTTGATCCCTTCATGGGGAGCGGCACAACCGGCATGGTTGCCTCACAGATGGGGCGTCATTTCGTCGGCATCGAGCTGAACCCTGAATACACCGAGCTTGCCTACAAGCGGATTGGAGGTGAAATCTGATGCCCAAGGAACCGGAACTTAAAGCCCGTGACAAGGTAGTCGTGCGGATGACGCGGGAGGGCGCGGTCGAGGAAAACCTGACGGCTGGCACCGAGCAGCGTGTGTCAAAGCGGCTGGAAGATGCGGAGCTGGTCAAGCCGGTTGAGACAGCCGTGCCTTCCGAAGCTCTTTCTGCGGAGGAACAGAAAAAGGTGCAGATGCGCCGTCAGCAGCGTCAGTTTCAGGCGGAACACGCCGAGGATAACGACACACAGCCGCCCTCGGAAACGTCCGTCACAGAAGAGAAAAGGGCAGAAAATCCACCCCAGAATGTACCTGAACCGCTGCCCTCGGAAACGCCGTTCAAGCCTCCAACTTTAGAGCAGCACGGCGTTTCTTCTCATACTGGCACGGTGATTGCCGAAACGGTTGTCACGCACAAACTGCGCAAGACCTCTGCGGTTGAAGCCGTTGATGCAGACTCCGTTCTCTCTCAAGCGGCGGAGACTGCCTCTGCCAAACCGGTCTCGGACGACGCCGTTCCGCCCACGAAGCGGATGCAGGAGCTCGAAAGGAAGTCTGAGAAGGCACATGAGCGTCTGGATGCTGCCCGTGAGAAGCTGCCCACGCACAAGGTTCTCAAGAAAGAGCGTGTCTTTGATGAGGAAACCGGCAAGGGCAAAACCCGCCTCCATTTTGAGGATGAGCTGAAAAAGCCCAAGGGCAAAGGGAAACTGCAATTTGAGGCGGACAAAACCGTCCGCAAGGTCGGTGACACCCTCGCTTCCGGCATTCACGGCAAAATCCATGAGGTCGAGCAGGAAAACTCGGCGGTTGAGGCGGCGCATAAAACGGAGATCGCCGCTGAGACTGCCGCTCGGCATTTCAGCCATCATCGGGAAAACAGCGTCAACAAGCCTTATGAGAAGGTTTCTAAGCTGGAACATAAGGCGGATGCTGCTGATGCAAAGCTCCAATATGAGAGAAATCAGCAGGAGCATCCTGAGATGAAGAAGCAGAACATGAACAAGCACTACCAGAAGCAGAACATCAAGAAGGAATACGCCGCTGCACGGAATGCCGGTTCTCAGACCGCTGGGACTGCCACAAAGAATACCGGCAAGAAGCTCGGTGAGAAGGCGTCCGACAAGATCAAGGAGTTCTTTGAGAAGAATAAGAAGGTCTTCATCTGGATCGGCGTCGGAGTTGCCCTTCTCGTTTTGCTCGGTGCCGGTATCAGCTCGTGTTCGATGCTCACCTCTACCGGCTCGTCGGTGATCGCTTCCTCTTATCTCAGCGAGGATGACGCGATGCTGGGCGCGGAAGCGCAGTATTGCCGGATGGAGCAAGAGCTGCAACGCTATCTCGACACCTACGAAAGCACTCACAGCTATGATGAATACCACTTCGATCTGGACGATATTGAGCATGACCCCTATGTGCTGATCTCCATTCTCTCGGCTCTCCACGAGGGCGAGTTCACGCTAGATGAGGTGCAGGGTACGCTCCAAATGCTGTTTGAAAAGCAGTACATCCTCACCGAAGAGATCATCGTCGAAACGAGATACCGCACGGAGACCGACACATGGACGGACGCGGACGGCAACACGCACACGGAAACCTACCGCGTCCCGTATGACTACTACATCTGCAACGTGAAGCTCGAAAACTTCAATCTCTCCCATGTCCCGGTCTACATCATGTCTCAGGAACAGCTTTCCATGTACGCAACGTATATGTCGGTGCTTGGCAACCGCGAGGATCTGTTCGGTGACTCTCCCTATGTGGACAAGTACATCACAAATCCTCCCGCCGACTACGATGTCAACCCGGAATACCTGAACGACGAGAAGTTTGCAGCGCTGATTACCGAGGCGGAAAAGTATCTCGGTTATCCGTATGTGTGGGGCGGCTCCAATCCCGACACGTCCTTTGACTGCTCCGGCTTCGTCAGCTATGTTCTCACAAACAGCGGTCTTGTGAATACCGGACGATTGGGCGCACAGGGGCTTTACAACGTCTGTACGCCGGTTTCAAAGGCGAATGCACAGCCCGGTGATCTCATCTTTTTCGTCGGGACGTATGACACCCCCGGTGTGTCCCACGTCGGCATTTACGTCGGTGATGGGGTCATGATCCACTGCGGCGACCCCATTCAGTACACATCCATCAACTCTTCCTACTGGCAGCAGCATTTCTACGCCTTCGGAAGACCCGCCTATTAAAAGAAAGGAGTTTTGCATGAATCCCAAGTATCAGAAAGTCCTCTCCGACATTGAGAAGGCTGAAAAGAAGAAGTCCGAAATCGAAGGACAGCTCAAGGAGCTGTACGACAAGAAGACGGAGCTGGAAAACCTTGAAATCATCAATACCGTGCGCTCTATGGTGATGGACAAGGATCAGATCATGGCGTTCCTGTCTTCCATGAAGGGCGGCACCAAGCCCGCTGAAAATACGGAGGTAATCGACAATGCGTAAGAAGTTTCGTTTTCTGACCGTCCTTGCGGTCTGCGTCATGGTTCTGTCCTGCTTCTCGGTGACGGCGTTTGCCTACGCCGATGATACCGAGCAGAACCTTCCCGTTACGGAGGCAACCCAGCCGGAACAGCAGCCTGAGACTACTCCCGCACCGGAAAAGCCGATAGGTGAGCCGATTGACGATGAGGGCAACGCCTACACCCGCGACTTGCTCTATGACAGGGCAACCAACAAGCAGTTCATCACTGTCCAGACGAAAAGCGGCAACACCTTCTTCATTGTCATCGACTACGATGCGCCCATCAACGAGGATGAGGAACAGTATCAGACGTACTTCCTGAACATGGTCGATGAAAGCGACCTGCTTGCGCTGCTGGACGAAGATACTGCGGCTGCTCTGACTACCTGTAACTGCAAGGAAAAATGCGCTGCCGGTCAGGTCAACACCGACTGCCCGGTCTGCAAGACCAACATGAGCGAATGCACCGGCACAGCCCCCGCTACACCTGAGCCGGATAAGGATGCAGAAACCGATGCTCCCGCCCCTAAACCCGAAAAGAAATCCAACATCGGCGTGATCCTCGTCATCTTTGCCCTTGCCGGTGCTGCGGGTGCAGCTTATTACTACATCAAGTTCGTCAAGGGCAGAAAGCCCAAGGATGAGGATATGGACTTCTTCGACGATGAAGGCTACGAGGAAGAGCCGTACATCAACGAGGATGATGAGCCGCAGATTGCGGAGGATGCTGAAACGGATGGTGATGAAGATTGATCTTAGTCATTGCTGAAAAGCCCAGCGTTGCCCAGTCCATCGCAAAGGTGCTGGGCGCAACGTCCCGAAAGGACGGCTATATGGAGGGCGGCAATTACATCGTTTCGTGGTGCTTCGGTCATCTGGTGGAGCTGGCAGACGCCAGCTCCTACGATGAGCGGTATGCCAAGTGGCGGTATGACGATCTGCCCATTGTTCCGGAAAGCTGGATGTTTGAGGTCACGAAGGACAAAGCACAGCAGTTCAAGGTGCTGTCCGCTCTCATGAAGGACAAGCGCGTCACCGAGCTGGTCTGCGCAACCGATGCAGGACGCGAGGGTGAGCTGATCTTCCGGCTGGTCTACAACAAAGCCGGATGCACCAAGCCCTTCAAGCGTCTGTGGATCAGCTCGTTGGAGGACTCCGCCATCCGCGAAGGCTTCAATCATCTCCGGGACAGCAAGGAATATGACCGTCTCTATGAAGCAGCACTCAGCCGCTCGAAGGCGGACTGGATTGTCGGCATCAACGGCACCCGCCTTTTCACCACGCTCTATCACAAGAAGCTGGTGGTCGGGCGCGTCCAGACGCCGACCCTTGCAATGCTGGTGGAGCGTGACGGGAAAATCTCCACATTCCAAAAGGAGAAGTATTTCAATGTCCGCGTTGGTAAGGGCGATCTGATCGCTGATCTGGAAAAGGTCAAAACCGAAGAGGAAGCAAAAAAGATTGCGGCGGCTTGCGAGAAAAAGCAAGCCGTCGTTTCTTCTCTCAAGCGGGAGACGAAAACCGTCAATCCTCCGAAGCTCTATGATCTGACCACCTTGCAGCGCGAGGCAAACCGATACTACGGCTTCACTGCCCAGCAGACGCTCGATCTCGTCCAGACGCTCTACGAAAAGAAGCTCCTGACCTATCCGCGCACGGACAGCCAGTTTATCACGGACGATATGGAGGACACCGCCCGTCAGGTCATTTCTATTGTCTGCCGCCAGCTTCCGCTTTTCTCCGGCGTTTCGGTCACTCCGGACATTTCCCGCGTAACCGACAACAGCAAGGTCACGGATCACCATGCCATTCTCCCGACCGTCCAGCTTGAAAAGCAGGATGTTTCGGCGCTTCCTCAGTCGGAGCAGAAAATCCTCAATCTTGTTGGGATGCGCCTTCTGTGTGCGACCGGCGAGAAGCACACCTACGCAGAAACGCAGATCTCGCTCTCCTGCGAGGGCTACGAGTTCAAAACCAAGGGGAAGACCGTCGTTCAAAACGGATGGAAAGCCATCGAAGAGCTGTTCAAGTCCTCCCTCAAGACGAAGGAAAAGGACGATCCCATGAAGTCCCTGCCCGAAGTCCATGAGGGCGATGTTCTGGATGGTGTGTCCGCCAGCGTCACCGAACACTTTACGACACCCCCGAAGCAGTACACGGAAGACACGCTCCTGTCTGCGATGGAGACTGCCGGAAACGATCAGTTCGACGATGACACCGAAAAGAAAGGTCTCGGCACTCCCGCGACCCGCGCCGGGATCATTGAAAAGCTGGTGAAGTCCGGCTTTGCAGAGCGCAAGGGCAAGTCTCTCATTCCGACAAAGGACGGCTGTAACCTCGTCTGCGTCCTGCCGGAACAGATCACGTCTCCCAAAATGACGGCGGAATGGGAAAACACGCTCATGGAGATTGAGCGCGGCAAGGCAGATGCGGACGCTTTCCTCAGCGGCATTGTCCGGATGACCAGCGATCTGGTGAAAGCCTATCCGTTCCTCTCCGATGCCGAAGCCCAGCGTTTCGGCACGGGCAAGGAGGAAATCGGCAAATGCCCCCGCTGCGGCTCTCCGGTCTATGTCGGCAAGGGCAACTTCTACTGCTCGAACAAGGCTTGCTCCTTCTGCCTGTGGGAAGACAACAAGTTCTTTTCCAGCAAGAAAAAGAAGCTGACCAAGAGGATTGCAAAGGAGCTGCTGGACAAGGGCTGGTGTCGCGTGACCGGGCTTTACACGCCGAAGAAGCCTCAGCTCTACGATGCTGTCATTCGTCTGGATGACAGCGGCGGAAAATACGTCAGCTTCAAGATGGAGTTTGACCGATGATCCGCCCGAAGTATGTTGCCTCTTGCAGCGGAGGCAAGGACAGTGTAGCGACGCTCCTGCTGGCGGCACAGCACAATGAGCCGCTGGACGAGGCGGTTTTCAGCGAGGTCATGTTTGATAAGAACACAAGCGGCGAAGTCCCGGAACACCGGGACTTCATCTATGACCGGCTCAAGCCCTTCTGTGAAAAGGATCTGGGCATCAAGTTCACCATTCTCCATGCAGACAAGACCTACGATGACGTGTTCCATCATGTCATCACCCGCGGACCGCACAAGGGCGAGGTTCGCGGCTTTGCATGGGCTGGTATGTGTGCAGTCAATCGTGACTGCAAAATCCCGCCAGTCCGCAAGTACAATGCCGCACTCTCGCCGGACACTGTGAGCTATGTCGGCATCGCGGAGGATGAGCCAAAACGCCTTGCTCGTCTGGATGGAATAACGAAGGTCAGTCTGCTTGCCAAATACGGTATGACCGAGGCGGACGCCTACAAGCTCTGTCAGGAACACGGGCTGCTTTCCCCAATCTACGCTCACTGCCGAAGAAACGGCTGCTGGTTCTGTCCCAACGCCAGTGACTCGGAGCTGCTGCACATGGTCACAAAGCACCCGGATATGTTTGACCGGCTGATTGAATGGGAGAACGAGGATAACATCTTCCATCGTCGGATGACGCGCAGAGAAACCCCGTCTGAGGTAAAGGCTCGTTTACTGAGCAAATCCCAGACGGGGTTTTCTTCGCCCAAAAGCAAATAAGAAATGGAGGTTTGAGATGGCTGAAAACAAAAATGCACAGCAAGTCCGCGAAATCACGGACAAGCTGGAACAGGGCATCAAGGAGCTTTTTGAATCCGAGCGGTTCAAGGAATATCTCCGCACGATGTCCAAGTTCTACAACTATTCCTTCAACAACACGCTGCTCATTGCGATGCAGAAGCCGGAGGCAACTTATGTTGCCGGTTATACCTCGTGGCAGCGCAACTTTGACCGTCAGGTCATGAAGGGCGAAAAGGGCATCAAGATTCTTGCACCCGCGCCGTACAAGGCGCAGGAAGAGCGTGAGAAGATTGATCCTTTGACGCAGAAGCCGGTGATCGGCGCAGATGGGAAGGCTGTCACGGAAACGGTTGAGGTCCTGCGTCCTGCCTTCAAGGTGGTAAGTGTCTTTGATGTTTCCCAGACGGACGGCAAGGAGCTTCCGGACATTATCGTCGATGAGCTGAAAGGCACGGTTGAAAACTACGAGGCGTTCTTCGATGCGCTCAAGCAGGAGTCTCCCGTCCCCATTTCCTTTGAGGATATTCCGGGCGGCGCAAAGGGATTCTTCTCGCCGGTTGAAAGCCGCATTGCCATTCAGGAGGGCATGAGCGAAATCCAGACGGTCAAGACCGCCATTCATGAGATCGCCCATGCCAAGCTCCACGCCGTCAATCCGGACGAGAAGACTGCCCCCGAAGAAAAAAAGGATCGGCACACCAAAGAGGTTGAAGCGGAAAGCGTAGCCTACACCGTCTGCCAGCGATACGGCATTGAAACCTCGGACTATTCCTTCGGCTACATCGCCGGTTGGTCTTCCGGCAAGGAAACCAAGGAACTGAAAAGCTCTCTGGATACCATCCGCAAGACGGCGGCTGAGATGATCGAAGGCATTGACGCCAAGCTCAAGGTGCTGCTGGCAGAGAAAGCACAGTCCGCAGAGATGGAAGTCGAAGCTCCCGTAAAGGAAACTGTTCCGGAGGAAAAGCCGGAAGTCCCCATTTACCGCGAGACGGCGAATTATGCCTATGAAGCCGGTGAGCTGGAGTCATATCGTGCTTCTCTCGCTGCAAACGTGGAATGCCGCCGTGCGATTGAGGCGGCGATCAGCTCCAACTACGGAGATAACCGGCTGGATGCGGATGCTGCCGTGAAAAGCGTCCTTGAGCAGTTCTCTCCGGAGCGCGTCCGGTATGTCCTCGCAAACACCATTCAACAAAAAGACTTTGACGGACGCATTCCCCAGCCCCTCAAGGAGTGGGCGAAGACCGTTGAGGTCTGCCCGGAGAATGCCTCCCGCTTCCTTGTGGATAAACCCAATCCCGGACTGACGGCACTTTTCGTCGATGCGTTCCGCCAGCAGACCGAACCTGAGAAGAAAGCTGTTTCTGAGAAAACGGAGGAAAGAGACCCTGAGGTTGTTGCGTGGGAGAACGATGAGATTACCTCTATTGAGGTAAAAACCGTGGAGGTCAAGTCTCCCTTTGCCCCCTTGCCGGAGGAAGCGGCAAAAGCACCGAAAGCGCACCGCCTGACTGCCGAAGAGAAGGAGATCAAAGCCGCCGTCATGGACACGCTCAAGGGGCAGATTGCCTATAACAACGACGGAATGCGGGCGTCCTATCGCGCCTCCAATCATTCCTTCAATCTGCTGGCGCGGAACGGTGTCAGGATCGAGGGCAACACGGTCACGCAGAACGGTGAGCCGCTGTTCAAAATCCATCGCCGTCATGCGGCGCGGAAAACACAGGGCTGTTACCGTGAGCTGATGCCGACGCTGGAATACGTCAGGCAGGAGCAGAAGCAGGAAAAGCCCTCTATCCGCGATCAGCTCAGGACTGCCGCAAAACAGCAGCCGGAGAAGAAATCTCCGGTCAAATCCAAAACGCACGACATGGAGTTGTGAGAAAGGAGACGCATGAAGAAATACACAGACGTTGACATCGTTGCGGAGCTGCAGAAGCTCGTGGACAGTCATGTAGACAGCTACAAGGAAGACTTCGACATCGACAAGCGCATCATCCGCCGCGCCGCCGAAAGCCGGAATCCCGAAGACAAAACGCTGATGTGGTTCTGCCGTCCGCATGGAACGCACTGTCTCAACGAAAATCAGGTCTTTATTCAGGGAACGCGAGATCACAACACCTTTCGCTTTTACGCGGAACAGACCTACGACGAGTGCGTTGCCCGCGTCATTGTCCCGAAAGCCGTTAAGCGCGGCAAGGTCTTCGGAGATGTCTTTGAGGTCAATTACCGGGAACAGGCGGCAAATGTAGCGCAGAACTCGGTTGCGCCGGATCATGACCGGCTGACCTTTGCAGACGGCTATGTGCTGGACTCCCCCTGCCGCAGCAGCTTCGATGCAGCAATGGCTCTGGTCGGTGAGCATGGCGGCGTCAAAACCCACCAGACGCTCCCGAAGGACGCGGAGGCGCTGGCGGAAGTGCTGTCCAAGCAGAAAACCCGCCGTGACAGACTGCCGGAGGCAAAGAGGACAGAGGTGCTTTCGCCTCTGCCCGTTGCAGAACTTCGGAAGTACGAAGCGGTCAAAAAGGCGCATCCGGACGCGCTGGTTTGCTTTGCCCAGAACGGCTATTTTGAGCTGTACGGCAAGGACGCGGAAAAAGCCGCGCCCTTGCTCGGCACAAAGCTCCTTGAGAAGAAGGTACGCGGCAAGCCTTCTATTCCGGTCACTGGCTTTCGTGAAAGTGCGTGGGTAGCCGGTTCTCACAAGCTCTGGAAGTCCGGCGCAGATGTCTTTCTCAGCAAGGACGGCGAGACCTTCAAGGAACTCAAAGCCGCAGATTACATTCCTGTCGGTGCGACGCTGAATGTAGATGGGATCAAGTGCAGAATCGACGCGGTTGATTTTGCCGCCGATGAAGTCCGGCTGACGAATATCGAGGACAGGAACCGTCCCATTCGCTTTTCTGAGAGCATCCAGTATGTCCGTTCGTATGTGGAGGATGCCGGGACTGCCATCTACGACACCATCCCGAAGAAGCCCGCTGCCCGTGAATCCATCCGCGACAAGCTGAAATCCGCGCAGAAAGCCCAGCCGCCTCACACACCGAAGCCGCAGAAATTGAAAGGAAAGGATATGGAACTCTGATATGAAAAACTTTACCGTGGAAGAAACCAACCTGATGTGCTGCTTCAACACGTCCAGCCGGAAGCGGCTGATCGACGATATGAAGAGCGTCACCCTGAACGACATGGACGGAGAGATCGCAGAGCTGATGTATAAGATCATCCAGAAGCTCGAAGCCATTACGGACACGGAGTTTGAGGAACTGTATATCATGCCGGACGGCATGGTGGATGACTGAAAGGAGGATGCCTATGCCCGTATTAGACGGTGATTTTGAAGCCTTCGTCACGAACCTTGGCAAGTACAACGAGGGTATGCTGGTCGGTGAGTGGGTGAAGCTGCCCACCACCGAGGAAGAGATGCAGAAGGTCTTTGAGCGCATCGGGATCGGCAAGCAGGATGAGTTCGGTCAGCCCTATGAAGAGTGGTTTATCACCGACTACGAATGCCCGATCTACGGTGTTCAGAAGATGCTTGGCGAGTACGAGAGCCTTGATAAGCTCAACTACCTTGCCGCTTTGATTGACGAGCTTTCCCTGAGCGATCAGGAAAAGCTCGTTGCCATTATGGAGGCTGGCTGCGATGAGGTCAGCGACATCGACGATCTCATCAACCTGACGTTCAATCTGGACTGCTACGACATCATGCCCGGTATCAACGACGAATCCGACCTCGGCTATTATTACGCACACGAAGCCGGTATCTACTCCGAAAAGGATCTCGGTCCTCTGGCAAACTACATCGACTATGAACGCTATGGGCGCGACATTGCGATGGATGAGCAGGGACGCTTCACCGATGAGGGCTATGTCCGTGTCGCAAGCGAACGCTGGGACAGGCAGTTTAACGGGGAGCTTGATGATATTCCCGATGAATACCGGATTACCGGCTCAGGGGAAGCCGCCGAGCGTGACAGCACCATCGCCGTTCTCGTCGTTGAGCCGGGAAAGGAGCCTTATGTGAAGGAGATTGACTCCGGTCTGGAGTCCTTGCAGCATGAGGTCGGCGGCTATATCGAGGCAATTTATCCCTACGAAGACCCGGTTGCCTTAGTCTGCAACGAGGAAGGTAAGCTGGAGGGTTTGCCCCTGAACCGCGCTCTGCGTGATGAGGACGGTGACATCTACGACGTTGTTGCCGGAACATTCATGGTAGTCGGCTTGACGGATGACAGCTTCGGCTCTCTGACCGTAGAGCAGATGCAAAAGTTCTCTGACCACTTCAAAGTGCCGGAGCAGTTTGCAAAGCTGGGCGATAAAATTGTAGCAATCCCCATGATCTCGAAGGAACAGCAGAAGCAGGAGAGCGTTGAGCAGAAGGACTTTGAGATGAATGCCGACACCTCCGGTCTGACGGTTGCCGGTCACATCGGGACGTGGCACACCATTGACCAGCACGAAATCGGCGGTCACAGCTTTTATCTGATGGAGCATGACACCTACGGCGATGAGGCGGCTTGCATCATCGTCGATGAGCGCGGCAAGCTCGTCCTTGATGATGTCTACAACGGCTTTGACGATGACACGCTCCGCCTTCTCGACCTTGAGGTCAAGGAAGTGTCGGAAATGCCTGATCCCGCGCTCTCCGTTCAGGATATGAAGGACTACGGCTACGCATGGGCTGGCGTTCTTCCCGCCGGTCAGGAGGCGGCTGAGAAGGCTTTGGAGAAGGGCTGCGAGGTTTACCGTCTTTATTCCGATAACACCGAGGGCTTGTGCGTGGATGCCAAGGAGATTGCCGATCATGCGGCAAAGGGCGGAATGCTCGGTATCAGCAAGGAAAGCTGGATGGCAGCTCTTGAGAAGGAAAACTACCTCAAGGCGGCGGAGATGTCGATGGAGGATGACTACGGCATGATTGACGGGATCATCAACAACGGTCCGAAGGAGGAAAAGACCGCAGCGATCAAAGCTCCCGAAACCGGCGAAAAGTCCTCCATCATGGACAGGCTCAAGTCTGCAAAGGCTGAAAAGCAGAAGGAATGCTGCCCTCCCCAAAAGCACAAAGGAGAGATTGAGCTGTGAGCAGAAGTCAGAAATGGCGGCAGGAGTGGTCGTTCTTCATCGGGGACAGCGGACGCCGGAAGTATAACCGCTTCTGCGTCCGCTGCGTCCATAGCTGCAAGCAGAGCTTCCGTGCGGATCTCAT
>ENA-UAON01000687-UAON01000687.1-human-gut-metagenome-genome-assembly--contig:-NODE-687-length-12108-cov-4.755331_pt1 | contig 12108 bp, 7 predicted proteins | sample MGYA00243469_ERZ654557 | MGnify/ENA primary metagenome ERZ654557 (study PRJEB26926, sample SAMN06164571) | human gut metagenome | biome: ENVO:00009003; feature: ENVO:2100002; material: ENVO:00002003...
CTCTCTATTCGTCGGCAGCGTCAGATGTGTATAAGAGACAGCGTTTGAAGAGCCTGCTTCATTGAACATTATATCCTCGTAGGCAGGGGTCACAGGATAATCTTTTTTTGATTTTTTCATTTGCTTTTCCTCCTTTTTTATAGTGTGAGAGAAAAAGCTTGTAATATTCATAAATTATTTTTTAAAAAAATATTGTATAGATGAAGTCAGATATTATTGCGGCAATACAACAGTGCCGCAGTATTTATTGTTTTAATCATTATTTTTTCATAAGACTTTTAAGTCTGTTCATTGCTTCAATAGTGTTTTCTCTGTCTCCGAAAGAAGTGAGTCTGAACCAGCATGCGCCGTTTTTACCGAAGCCCTCGCCCGGAGTTCCTACTACATAAATATTGTTCAAAAGATAATCAAAAAATTCCCAGCTTCCCATATTATTCGGGCATTTCAGCCAGATATAAGGAGAATTTACGCCGCCTGTGTACTTGATACCCAGTTCGTCCATTGTATCGGCAATGATTTTTGCATTTTCCTTGTAATAAGCGATATTTTCACGAGTCTGTTTCTGTCCTTCTTCAGAAAATACAGCCGCAGCCGCACACTGTACAGGATAAGATACGCCGTTAAATTTTGTGGAAAGTCTTCTGTACCAGAGTTTGTAGATGTTTGTACCGTCAAGCTCAAGCTCTTTAGGAATTACAGTATAACCGCATCTTGTACCGGTAAATCCGGCAGTTTTTGAAAGCGAGCACATTTCAATTGCGCATGTTCTTGCACCTTCAATTTCCATAATACTTCTTGGTATATCATCTTCGGTAATGAATGCTTCATATGCAGCGTCATATATGATAAGAGAATTATTTGCATTTGCATAGTCGACCCAAGCTTTAAGCTGTTCCTTGTTTAAGCATGCGCCTGTAGGATTGTTAGGGGAGCAGAGATATATGATATCTGCCTTTACGTCAGGATCGGGCATTGCACAGAAATTATTTTCTTCTGTACCGTCCGCATAGAGGATTTTTCTGCCTGCCATAATGTTTGAATCAACATACACCGGATAAACAGGGTCTGTTACCAGAATTACGTTGTCTTCTGCAAAAATGTCGCCGATATTACCAGCGTCGCTTTTAGCTCCGTCATTTACAAGAATTTCATCGGCTGATACGTTAACTCCGAAGCTTTTATAGTAATCTGAAATGGCAGTTCTTAAAAATTCGTATCCTTCGTAATCAGGGTAGCCCTTGAAAGTTTCCTTTACGCCCAATTCGTCACAGCCTTTTTTCATTGCTTCAACAACTACGGGTGCCAGAGGAAGAGTAACGTCGCCGATACCCATTCTGATGATGTCAGCCTCAGGGTGAGCCTCAGTGAAAGCCTTTACCTTCTTGGCAATGTTTATAAAAAGATAGTTCTTTTCCAGCTTGAGAAAATTTTCGTTGATACTTGGCATAATTCCAACTCCTTTTCATTTTTGCGACCCGAAGTTTCACGGGTCAAACTTATAAAACGCACACAGCCGCAAAGCACATTCAAAACGCTCTGCGGCTGCCGCTTTTTTAACGCAGTGTCCGCTGCGAATTTTACATTACAATGTGACCTGAGAATACCGTAACAGCGTCACCTGTGAGATATACAGCCTCGTCTGTGTATCTTATCTTCAGCGTGCCGCCCTTGAGGATAACAGATATCTCTTCGTCCTTCTTGCAGTATCCGTTGAGAACAGCCGCAACCGCTGCCGCACAAGCACCGGTGCCGCAAGCCCAAGTCTCGCCGGAGCCTCTCTCCCATACTCTCATCTTGAGTGTGTGGTCGTCGATCACCTTGATGAACTCAGCGTTCACTCTCTCAGGGAATATCTTGTCATGCTCGAACTCAGGACCTACCTTGTCAATGTCAAGGCTGTCAACATTGTTCATGAATACAACAGCGTGAGGATTGCCCATTGAAACACAGGTGATGTTGTAGTCATTTCCTGCAATGTTCACCTTTCTGTCAACTACCCTGCCGTTCTCGTCAGGCTCAAGGTCAACAGGAACAAGGTGAGGAGCAAGAATAGCCTTGCCCATGTTTACAGTCGCACCGCTAACCTCGCCGTAGTGACGGATAAGTGAAACAGTCATGATTCCCGACAGTGTTTCGATAGTCATTTCGTCCTTGTCAACAATGCCGTTATCTCTCATGAACTTAGCAACGCATCTGATACCATTTCCGCACATCTTGCCCTCAGAACCGTCAAGATTGAACATTCTCATCTTAGCGTCTGCGACCTTTGAACGGCAGATAAGGATAACGCCGTCGCCGCCGATACCGAAGTGTCTGTCAGACAGATTGAGTGCCAGACCCTCTGGATTGTCTATTCTCTGGTCAAAGCAGTTGAAGTAGATGTAGTCATTGCCGCAGCCCTGCATCTTTGTGAACTCAAATGTCTGCTTTTCAGTTCTCATGTTGTTGATATCAACTATCTCAGTAGTTGACTCAGTATATTTACTTCTGATAGACGCCGCAATAGCGTTTGCAGTGTCGATAGAAGTCAGACAAGGAATGTTCCATTCAACAGTCTTTCTTCTTATCTTAACAGAATCTCTTGTAGGTATCCTACCCTTTGAAGAAGTAGAGATAACGTAAGCTATCTTTCCGCTCTCGATAAGTGTAAGAGTGTTGTTGTCCTCGTTCTCGTGTATCTTAGCCACTACCTCAGCGTCAATGCCGTGCTCATGAAGTACCTTTGCAGTACCGTGTGTAGCATAGATCTTGAATCCAAGATCAGCGAACATCTTAGCAGTCTGTGGTATCTCGCCCTTGTCAGAATCTCTAACAGTGATGAATACTCCGCCCTTCTTGCCAAGCTTGTAGCCCGCAGCAGTCAGACCCTTGTACAGTGACTCCTCAAGAGAGTTAGAAACTGCAAGTACCTCACCTGTTGACTTCATCTCAGGTCCGAGGTGGTTGTCAACGCCGATAAGCTTTTCAAATGAGAATACAGGAACTTTGACCGCAACATATGGTGAATTTCTGTAAAGACCGGTACCGTAGCCCATGTCTTTCAGCTTTTCGCCCAGCATACACTTAGTAGCAAGGTCTACCATAGGAACGCCCGTTACCTTAGAAATGTAAGGGATAGTTCTTGAAGAACGTGGGTTTACCTCGATAACATATATCTCGTCATGGTAAGCGATATACTGAATGTTTACAAGACCCTTAGTGTTAAGAGCGATAGCAAGTTTCTTTGAACACTCGATAATTCTGTTTATCAGGCTGTCAGAAACGTTCCATGCAGGATAAACTGCAATAGAGTCGCCTGAGTGGATACCGGTTCTCTCGATATGCTCCATGATACCCGGGATAAGGATATCCTCGCCGTCACAGATAGCGTCTATCTCAAGCTCAGTGCCCATAAGGTACTTGTCTATAAGTACAGGGTTCTCAATTCCCTGGTCGAGAATGATAGCCATGTATTCCTTGATATCATCATCATTGAATGCGATTATCATGTTCTGTCCGCCAAGAACGTAAGACGGTCTCATAAGAACAGGATAGTGTATCTTGTTTGCAACTTCAAGAGCCTCGTCACAAGTCATGACCGTAAAGCCCTGAGGTCTCTTTATTTTCAGCTGTTCAAGCAGCTCGTCAAATCTCTCTCTGTCCTCAGCAGCGTCGATAGCGTCAGGAGGAGTACCCAGAATTTTTACACCATGTTCAGCCATGTGCTTTGTGAGCTTGATAGCAGTCTGTCCGCCGAACGCCACAACAACGCCAACAGGCTTTTCAACTCTGATGATGTTCATAACGTCCTCGTCAGTAAGAGGCTCAAAATAAAGTCTGTCAGCAGTGTCAAAGTCAGTTGAAACAGTTTCAGGGTTGTTGTTTACGATAACAACGTCATATCCCTTTTCTTTCAAAGCCCATACGCAATGAACCGACGCATAGTCGAACTCGATACCCTGACCTATTCTGATAGGACCTGAACCGAATACTATAACAGTCTTTCTGTCATGACCCTTGTTTGCAATGAACTCGCTCGCCTCGTCCTCGTTGTCATATGTTGAGTAGAAGTAAGGTGTCATAGCCGCAAACTCAGCCGCACAGGTATCAACCATTTTAAATACAGCATGAACAGGCTTTTCTACCTTCTTGCCGGTTATCTTCTCAATGACCTTATCAGTGTAGCCCATCTTCTTAGCCTCAAGATAAGTGTCCTCATTGAAGTCATTCTTGAGTGTCTTTTCCATGTCTATAAGCTTGCAGAGCTTGTAGAGGAACCACTCGTCTATCTTAGTGATGCTGTGTATCTCATCAACAGAAAATCCACGTCTGAGAGCCTCGTATACAACGAAAAGTCTTTCGTCCGTGCAGTCAGAAAGTCTGTCATGGATAGTCTTGTCATCAAGGTCAAGCATCTTAGGTGAGATAAGGCAGTCATGACCTATCTCAGCACCTCTTACAGCCTTCATTATAGCCTGCTCAAAAGTAGAGCCGATAGCCATAACTTCACCGGTAGCCTTCATCTGTGTACCAAGTTCACGCTTAGCATAAACGAACTTGTCGAAAGGCCACTTAGGGAGCTTAACAACAACATAGTCCAGTGCAGGCTCAAAGCAAGCGTATGTCTTGCCTGTTACAGCGTTCTTTATCTCGTCAAGAGTATAACCTATAGCTATCTGTGCTGCAACCTTTGCGATAGGGTAACCTGTCGCCTTAGATGCCAGTGCAGAAGAACGTGAAACTCTAGGGTTTACCTCGATAACAGCATATTCAAAGCTGTCAGGATTAAGAGCAAACTGACAGTTACAGCCACCCTCTACCTTCAGTGTGTCGATTATCTTCAAAGCTGCGGAACGGAGCATCTGATATTCCTTATCGGCCAGCGTAACAGCAGGAGCGATAACGATAGAGTCACCGGTGTGAACACCAACAGGGTCAAAGTTCTCCATAGAGCAAACCGTGATAACGTTGCCCTTAGCATCTCTCATTACCTCAAACTCGATCTCTTTCCAACCTGCGATACATTTCTCAACAAGCACCTGAGTGATAGGTGAAAGATAAAGACCGTTTCTTGTGATCTCCTTGAGTTCTTCCTCGTTATTAACGATTCCTCCGCCAGTACCGCCAAGGGTAAAAGCAGGTCTGATGATAAGAGGATAACCGATACCGGGCTGATTAGCGAAGTCAACAGCGTCCTCAACAGTATTAACGACCTTTGAAGGGATACATGGCTGACCGATAGACTCCATAGTGTCCTTGAACATCTGTCTGTCCTCAGCCTTGTCGATAGTTTCAGGGTTAGCACCAAGCAGCTTTACATTATACTTGTCAAGGAATCCCTCCTTAGCAAGCTGCATAGAAAGCGTAAGACCCGTCTGACCGCCAAGGGTAGAAAGCAGGCTGTCAGGACGTTCTTTCTTGATAACTCTCTTAACAGTTTCAAGAGTGAGCGGTTCAATGTATATCTTATCAGCCATAGCATTATCAGTCATGATAGTAGCAGGGTTAGAGTTGATAAGAATGACCTCAAGACCTTCCTGCTTGAGTGCACGGCAAGCCTGTGTACCCGCATAGTCAAACTCAGCAGCCTGACCGATAACAATAGGACCTGAACCTATAACGAGAACTCGCTTTATATCTTTATTTAAAGGCACTTAAATTCAATCCTTTCCGAAAAGTTTAGGGAAACGCTGAAAGTGAGGAGTGAGGAGTGAGGAGTTATCCCTTCTCACACTCTCGAAAACCGCACCCAGCAGCCCTCTGTGTTAAAGCTTAACGACCTCAGTAAAACATAATGTAGGGGCGAACAGCATTCGCCCGTTCACTATCACGACCGCCCCATATAAAAGATAAAAGCCGCTCGAATAATGAACACTACAATAGTCATATCAAACACATTCCGTCAGCCACGGGCGAACACTGTTCGCCCCTACTGTTGCAGAAACTGAGATCAATAATTTCTATACTTCAAAAAAATCAGAGCTTATTTCTTGTTAGCGTCAATGAGCTCAATAAACTCATCGAACAAGAAATCAGTATCATGCGGACCACCGCAAGCCTCTGGGTGGAACTGTACAGAAAACGCAGGCTCGTTGAGATATCTGATACCCTCGCAAGTGCCGTCATTGGCATTTACATAAAGCACCTTTGCCTCACCCTCAGGAAGTGAATCATTCTCTACCGCATAACCGTGGTTCTGTGATGTTATGTAAACTCTTCCCGTCTCTGTGTTCTCAGCAGGCTGGTTCGCACCTCTGTGACCATATTTCAGCTTGTGTGTCACCGCACCATGTGCCAGTGCCAAAAGCTGATGTCCAAGACAAATTCCGAATGTAGGTATCTTCATCTCAGAAAGCTTTTTGAGCTCCTCGATTATCTCCACATTCTCCGCAGGATCTCCAGGGCCGTTTGAAAGCATTATGCCGTCAGGTGCAAGCTCCTTTATCCTCTCTGCCTTTGTGTATGCAGGAACAACAGTTACCTCGCAGCCTCTCTTAACAAGCTCTCTTCCAATGTTGTGCTTTGCACCGAAATCGTAAAGCACTACCTTTCTCTTGACCTCGCCCTCAGGCTCGAATGTCTTTTCCTCCGAGCAAGTCGTGTTCTTTACAGCCTCAACTATCGTGTAGTTCTTCAGATCTGTCAGCCCGAAACTTGAACCCTCAGGTACGATCTTTCCGTTCATAACACCCGACTCACGAACTATCTTTGTGAGCTGACGAGTGTCGATACCGTAAAGACCAACGATGTTATGCTGCTTTAAAAAAGTGTCAAGATCACCCTCACAACGGAAGTTGCTAGGCTCTTGACACCAATCTCTAACAATATAAGCTTTAACATGAGGACATTCGCTTTCAAAATCCTCAGGAATAACACCATAGTTACCAATTAACGGAAATGTTTGAACAACTATCTGTCCGTAGTAACTAGGGTCAGTAAGTGTTTCGAGATAGCCTGTCATAGCCGTAGTAAAAACAATTTCGCCAATAGCTTCGCCAGCTGCACCGAAACTTTTACCCTCGAAAATAGTACCGTTCTCCAAAATCAGATACGCTTTCTGCACTATAAGCTCCTCCTTTTTCACGCAAATTTTTACGATTACTATTATAACACAAACCTACCCCTTTGTAAAGGCTTTTAACACTTTTTTTAGTTTTTATTTTTCCCTGCAAAATAAAAAACGGGCAGACCAAAGCCTGCCCGTAAAAACCTTATTCCGCAGCCGCAGAAACAGCCCCGCTTTTCTGTTCACGTTCTCTGAAAATAAGTCCGAAAACAAACCTCACTATAGGGCCTGCAAAGAAAAGCTGCCAGCAAAGAGCCATAGGAAAGTTCATAGCAGTCGTTTCCACCCATACCGCAACGACCTCTCTGCCTGCATTTTTGAAAAGCAAAGTCGCCGCAAGGCTCATGAGCGGACACATAAAAATAACAGATACAACAGATATCACAAGCACAAGATGAAAAGGATTATCCTTTTTCACATCAACAATGCCGAACGCCTTTTTCTTTGCTATCTTTCCCACAGCAAAAAAGTCAAGAACAAAAGCTATCGGACCCATTATCACAAGCTCGTGAAAAGCCTTGAGAAATACTGCATTTGACATTCCGCCCATGTTAAGTGCAATGTTGTAGCATATCATGGCGTACACCATCACAAACACCATCAGCACCGTAAAAACTATCTCCTGAAACAAATTCTTTGGCATAAAAAAATCCTCCTTATGATATCAAAACTACAGCCCTTTCGCAGACGCTGTGTTGTTCGTTATCATTCAGAGAATGTGCGTTTCCAATATAAACCTGTCTTAACAATATTCTATTGCTGTATTTCTTACTCATTTATTTTACCATAATTTTGACCTGACGTCAATTATCCAAACAGACAGAATATTTTCAAAAATGCAGGACAAAAAATATATATTTTTACACAAAAAAACAGGCAGACCAAAGCCTGCCCGTATAAAAACGACCCAATATAATCTGTAGAGGCGAACAGCGTTCGCCCGCTTTTACGGCTTATGCAAAGCCTATTTTTTCTTTTTCAACGCCGCTTTAAGCCCTCTCATGATAACATCTCTCGCCTTAACAGCGTCCTCCTTGTCAAGAGGCGGCGTGTCGCCAAGAGGATAATCTATACCGAGCTGCTCATACTTTACCTTGCCCATGGTGTGGTAAGGCAAAACGTCAAGAGCCTTCAGCGTCTTTAGCTGAGAAATAAATTCACCCAGCCTGAAAAGATATTCTTCCTTATCCGTGATACCCGGCACAACAACATGACGTATCCATATAGGCACACCACGCTCCGACAAAAACTTTGCAAACGCAAGAATGTTGTCATTGTAGTGTCCCGTAAGCTTTTTGTGCTCCTCACGGTCAATGTGCTTGATGTCCAGCATAACAAGGTCAGTGCACTTGCATAACCTCTCGAACTTCTCCGTGTTGTCAGGCGTAAAAGTGATGCCCGAACTGTCAAGACAGGTGTGTATCCCCTTTTCCTTAGCCTTTTCAAAAAGCTCCGTTACAAAGTCTATCTGCACCAAAGGCTCGCCGCCCGTGCAGGTTATGCCGCCGTTTTTCATGAACTCTTTTACCGAGTCATATTCCGCCAGCAGACTTTCAACCGTCCTCTTTGTACCTGTGCCTATCTTCCAAGTATCAGGATTGTGGCAGTAAAGACACCGCATAGGACAACCCTGAAAGAAAACAACAAACCTTATCCCCGGTCCGTCCACCGTACCAAAGCTTTCCGTAGAATGTATAAATCCCTCCATGGGATATCCCTCCTTTTTTATTTCGCATGAACGCACGCCCGCTCAGCCTGCACAAACCATTCTGTATGGGACGGCACCCTCGACGTCCCGTTTCTGCTCGCTCACAAATTTATATCACCGCATACCTATCCGCAAAAAGCAACAAACGAGCGGCAGCTCCCCTCCACATAAAACAAGAAGTTCTATGTAAGACGACGCCGACCGCCCGTGTGCATATTATCCGCAAAGAAACTCGCTCTATGCGGCAAAGCTCAAATTAAAGGCTCTTGTGGAACGTTCTTGAAATAACGTCGTCCTGCTGCTCCTTAGTAAGCTTTACGAAGTTTACAGCGTAGCCTGAAACTCTTATTGTGAGCTGTGGATACTTCTCAGGGTGAGCCTGAGCGTCCAGCAATGTTTCTCTGTTAAGTACATTTACGTTAAGGTGATGACCGCCTTTTTCTGCATAACCGTCAAGCAGTCCGATAAGGTTGTCTACCTGTGCATCTGTTGGTTCAAAATTTGCCATAGTATTACATTCCTTTCTTAGTATTTATGGAAAACAAGCGGAGCATTTATCTCCGCCGTTTTCTAAAATAGGGAGTTAATCTTCATCTCTGTCAATAGCGTCCTCTTCCGTTGGCTGGCAGCAAGCAGTCTTGCCGTCACCGCCGCAGTCAGAAGTGCTGTAAGTTTTAACGTTCAGACCCTCTTCAGTTTCGTCAACGTCTATCGTTAGATGACCTTGACCGCCCATCATAAGTCTGTCAATGACGTCAACAAGCTCGTTTACCTGAGCCTCGTCCTCGTCCTTTTTAACATTAAACCCCATCTTCGTTAAGCTCCTTAGCTATGCTTTCGATATCAAGGTCGCCCATGAATACCTTGTCGTCCTTGCCAAGAGCGTCAGGAATGATCGAGAATGTGTTAGAGATACCGTCCTGAGCGTGTCTGAATGGCAGCTTAGCAACAGAAGAAAGTGATGCAGATGCACCGTGAGTATCTCTGCCGTGCATTGGGTTAGCACCAGGAGCAAGAGGCACACCGATCTTTCTTCCGTCAGGTGTAGAACCGGTCTTCTTACCATAAACAACGTTAGATGTGATAGTAAGGATAGACATTGTAGGAACACCATCTCTGTATGTGTGATGCTTTCTGATCTTGTCCATGAATGTTCTAACGAGGTCAACTGCGATCTTGTCAACTCTCTCGTCGTTGTTACCATACTTAGGGAAATCGCCCTCAACTTCGTAGTCAGTTACGATTCCGTCCTCATCTCTGATGCACTTTACCTTAGCATACTTGATAGCAGAAAGTGAGTCAGCAACAACTGACAGACCGGCGATACCAGTAGCGAAGTATCTCTTGACATCTCTGTCATGAAGAGCCATCTGAACTCTCTCATAAGAATACTTGTCGTGCATATAGTGGATAACGTTCAGTGTATTTACATACAGACCAGCGAGCCATTCCATCATGTCGTCATATTTAGCCATTACATCATCATAATCGAGGTAATCACCAGTAACCGGACGATACTTAGGACCGACCTGTATCTTGAGTCTTTCATCTACACCGCCGTTGATAGCGTAAAGCAAGCACTTAGCAAGGTTAGCTCTTGCACCGAAGAACTGCATCTCCTTACCGATTCTCATTGAAGATACGCAGCAAGCGATAGCGTAGTCATCGCCGTGTGTAACTCTCATAAGGTCATCGTTCTCATACTGGATAGCTGAAGTCTTGATAGAAGTCTTAGCACAGAACTTCTTGAAGTTTACAGGCAGCTTTGTGCTCCACAGAACTGTCATGTTTGGCTCTGGTGCAGGACCAAGGTTCTCAAGAGTATGGAGATATCTGAATGAAGTCTTTGTTACCATTGGAACGCCGTCGATAGAAACGCCGCCGATAGACTCAGTTACCCAAGTTGGGTCGCCGGAGAACAGTGAGTTGTACTCAGGTGTTCTAGCGAACTTAACAAGTCTGAGCTTCATGATAAAGTGGTCGATAAGCTCCTGAGCCTCCTGCTCTGTGAGGATACCTCTGTCCATATCTCTCTTGATGTAGATATCGATAAATGTAGAAGTTCTGCCAAGTGACATAGCAGCACCGTTCTGCTCCTTAACAGCAGCAAGGTAGCCAAAGTACAGCCACTGGATAGCCTCCTTAGCGTTCTTAGCAGGACGTGAGATATCATAACCGTAGATCTCACCCAACTTCTTGAGTTCGCCAAGAGCTCTGATCTGCTCAGAAAGTTCCTCTCTGAGTCTGATGTTCTTAGAAGTCATTCTTACCAGTGAAGTAGCAAGCTGATCCTTCTTGTCCTCAACGAGGTAGTCGATACCGTAAAGAGCAACTCTTCTGTAGTCGCCTATGATTCTTCCTCTGCCGTAAGCGTCTGGCAGACCTGTGATGATAGCAGCGTGTCTGGCGAGTTTCATCTCAGGTGTGTAAGCGTCAAAAACGCCCTGATTGTGTGTTTTTCTATATTCAGTAAAGATTTTTACAACTTCTGGGTCAACTGTGTAGCCGTTCTGCTCGCAAGCATTGATAGCCATTCTGATACCGCCGAAAGGCTGAAGTGAACGCTTGAAAGGCTTGTCAGTCTGGAAACCAACGATCTTTTCAAGATCCTTGTTGAGGTATCCAGGGCCATGAGAAGTGATAGTAGAAACGATCTTGGTGTCCATATCGAGGACGCCGCCTGCCTCTCTCTCCTTCTTTGAAAGCTCCATTACCTGTTCCCAAAGCTTAGTAGTAGCCTCTGTAGGGCCTGCAAGAAAGCTATCATCGCCGTCATATGGTGTGAAGTTCTTCTGGATAAAATCACGAAGATTTATAGAAGTGTTTGACCATCTGCCGGGCTTAAAGCCTTCCCACTCGTCATAAAACTGTCTTTCCATTTTACACTCTCCTGACATAAGATTTCGGGCAGCAAATATTACCGCAACATTTAGCGTAACTTACCTCTTTATAATACTACCGCTCGTATGTTAAAATAATAACATATTTAAATTTTAAAGTCAAGCAACAATCAGAAATATTACTCTTACGCCACACTTCTTTCATATGTTAGAATTGGTTACCAAATCGACATAAAAAACCTTGAATAAAAGCGTCATTACCTCCAAAACACATGAACATTTTTATGCAGACATACCCAGCCTATTTGCCAAAATATTCTTGCCATTATCATGAAATTTTCATGGTACATCTATACAAATTTTCCAACATATTTTTATGCAAACAAATGATTTTTGATTTAATTTGGCAACATTCCATTAATTGTTGCATTTTTAATGCAACAAACAGCACGATTTTCGGGATAAGTATAAGGGTATACTGCCTGTCTCTTATACACATCTCCGAGCCCACGAGA